>CAACVD010000015.1_pt1 | contig 65784 bp, 42 predicted proteins | sample 2381771 | NCBI WGS metagenome assembly CAACVD01 (sample SAMEA5211965, study PRJEB30684) | marine metagenome | biome: Marine; feature: Epipelagic; material: Water | collected 2015-10-15 | depth 15 m
TGGTCGAAAAACAGCAACAGTAGTGTTCTTTGCAGTGACTGCACCAGAACCAAGTGGATCCGGTGTGGTGTTGTGCTCACCAGCATAACTCACAAGAACATCCCCTCTCTTTACTAGGCCTGAAGCTTCGTCAGCTATAGCATTACGAACTATGACTGATGTACCTACAGATGTACCACCCGAGTCCATATCCTGGTCTGGGAAAGAAATTGCTCTTGGTGCACCTGGATCAATTTGAGCAAGTGCAGACTTGCCACCTGCCTCAGCAGCTGTTGGCTGAAACAAGAAGATATTGTCAGTGTCTGCAATATCTACATCGTAGTCCAAGTCCTTGTTATTACCCGGGCTTGAAACCTGAGTAACGCCTGCAACATTTGAAATGGTTATCTGTGCATGTGCTGCGGCGTAACCAGACCGAAGACCGTAGAATCCAGACTCATCAAGTCTTTCTTCGTCAACACCGTCGACAATTCCCTTACCGACAACGCCACCACCGTAGAGTGAGTCACCAGCCGCAAATCCGCCGCGGGTACCCTCATGGGTGAAGTCCAAGAAGAAAATAAGACCACTTGGAAGGCTCATTGGCTGAACCGAAATAAGATCGTTAGCGATCAGTCCACCGAATACACGACGAACGATTGGGAATGCAACTGCAGCGAAGCCTTCGACATCGCCTGCAGCCATGGAAGAAGCTTCTCTAAGAAGTTCCTTCGCTTGGTTTTCGAGAAGTACCGCCATTCCCTGCTTAGCCTGGCCTTCATTAAGACCTTCAAGCAAGCCAGTAGCTTCCCACTTGTTAAGAAGTGCCGCACCTTCGGCCTGCATATCGCGGGACTGTACGCCTTCTGTTAATTTTTGTAAAATAGACATTATAAATTCACCTCCTTTTTCTATAAATTTAATTTAGAATTATTTTGTCTTTATTCCTGCCAATGTTTGCATTCTATTGAATAAAGGATTGGCGTCCTTTTTGGGTTGCTCTTTTCGAGCCGCGACAAGTAGTGAAGACTTTCTTGATACTACTTCGTTTAAGGTTGAGTCTCTCTTCACGTCTGAAGTGGTACTAACCGCATCACTCATTGTATCAAATACAATCTTTGCTTCTTGTACTGTTCCGGCTTTCGAAATGGCTTCGACAATTTTTCTTTTTTGTCGCTCATTCAAGGAGGCATTTTCTAGAGCCTGGTTAATATACAGCAACTTTGCGTTGGAGACATTCATGGTTTCCAACTTTTCTTGCATAGTTTCAAATACTGTAATATATTCTTTGTTTTGCTCCTGCAGCTTTAAGGCCGCAGAAGATAGTGTCTTGTTTTCTTTTTGAAGAGCGCTGACATTCTTTCGAAGTTCCTCGTTCTCTTCTTTTACTTCGCTGTCTTGCTCTCTTGCAAGCAGCATAGCTTCGTATTCTTTCATAACGGATTCAGGTGTGCCGGCCCAGCCAGACTTCTGTGGCTCGCCATGAACTCGGACTCTTTCCATAAGCTCATCCAAATCGATCTCTTCGTCGAGTTCTTCCTCTTCATTTTCTTCTTCTTCTTCTTCTTCGTGAAGAACATCTTGCAATGCAGATGTTATCATTTCTTCGAGAGCATCAGGTGAAATATCTCCACCAATATCCATTCCTATCTCGGAATCAATATCCAAATCTGGCTCTGTCATAGTTTCTGAGTCATCTTCTATATCAATACCAACTTCATCATCTCCTAATTCATCGTCTCCGGCGAATAAACCATCTTCTTCATCATCGAAATCATCTTCTAGGGAGTCAAGCTTGATTTGAATGATTTGGTCATCGTCAGTATCAAATGCGTTTGGCAGTTCTGATTCTATGTCGTCCGTAGTAAGGGCACCAGGTTCTCCGACTTCTTCTGCTTCGTCCGCCAAGTCCTCTACGGGGCTATCGGATTCTGCTCCAAATAGATCATCCATGCCCATGTCATCCCCCTCTGCTTCCAGAAGTTTATCCATGGCCTCTTTAACTTCTAGTTGATACTTTTCTACCACTAACTGTTCTGCGTTCTTGAGAGCTGCTTCTTTCAACGCTTTTGCGTCGATGATGGCTCTTTCAAGTAAATTTGACATGTTTTTTGACTCCTAACAATGTGTAAATGTAAAATGACAAACGAGTTTGCCTCTAATTAAATAGTATTAGGCTACTCTAAAGGGAAGGAAAAAATTATGGGGTGTACTAGAAGGTCGAACAAGCAGCGAAGATAGTGCAAGTCTTAGTGTTGGCCAATCCCTTAACCACGAACTTTACCTTATCTACTCCGAAGATTTCTAAAACTGTGTGTGTTCGCGCTGCGTTGACAGTGATTGCGCTGCCAAAGTCAGCCCACTCGCCAGATGCATGCAGATAAGCTTGCACCTGTATGGTACAGGCACTGTTCCGAACGTGTTGCAGGTGGAGGAATCTCTGGTTTTCTGTTACATACTCTGCAGATGGCCTGTCGTCAACGGCGTTGTTGCCAGTCAAAGTCACTGATACCGGGGTGGTGTGATCAGAGTTTATTATATTTTTTGGTTGCCGTGTTCGGCCCCAACTTGAGTATCTTGTGTAATCCGTATTAACTTTTGAAGTCATTTTTTAAATTCTCCTAATCAAATTTGTTAAATCTATCTTTCATTTTTTGAGTTGTCTTTTTTGACAATCTTTTCTTGTTCTCTCGCTTTTCTTTCATTTTAAGAGATTTCTTCTTAAAATATCTTCTTTCTTTCAATTCGTCAAAAAGTCCTTGCTTTTTGCACTTTCTTGTAAACTTCTTGATCATTCGCTCAACTTGGCTCTGATCTGTAATCACGATCTCAACGTGACATGGTTTTCCTCTGCTCATGCTATCTCCTTTACTTTAGAGCGTTCCATTTTTGTCCTGCTATACTAAACAAACCGCTGATGTCTACACCAGCATCATTAGGGTCGCGACCGGCCATAGGACTTTGCGCAGGTGCCTCATTTGGTGCACCTCCTTGTCTTAAGGGCTCTGTTCCCTCAAATACATTTGCCATCTTTGAATTACCTATTGCATCGAGCATCTTTCTTTTTGTTTCCAAAAGTCTTTTTCTTTCTGCTTCCTTTATATCTGCGACCATGGCCTTATCTTTTTTTGCTTTCACAGAATCTTGTTGTGGGGACTTTGTTTCCACTATTGTCCCTTGGGCCCTTGTAATACCCAAAGCTACCTCTGCCACAAGATTAGAAAGGACCCCTTCCTCAAAAAGAATTTCCTTAACACACTCTTTGATTATAATTTTTAATTCTGACTTTTTCATTTTTCTCCAAACTTATATAAGAAATTATTTAACGCTCTGTTTATCTTATCATCTCTTGTAAAGATGTTTGTAGCTTCTTTGGCTTCTTTCAACATGAAAGCTCCAGGTGTAGAGGGATCTGAAACCATATCGAAACAAAGAAGCTGGAAATCGTCTTCTACCATTGTTACACCATTTCTCTCTGTCACTGAGCCCATGCCTCTCGAAGAGATACCCAGCTTAACTCCGGAGTTTACGAGACTTTCCAGAATCTGCCCTGAAGGTGTTGGTAGCACTCTAATTGTGCCTTTGCAAACCTTTCCTTCCATCCATATTCGAGTCACCATATGTGAAGCATTGGTCAAGTTGATAACGGAACTGTCCGGATGGTCGAGTTCCCCAAGGGCACGGTTTTCTGAGCACATCTTTGCATAGTTAGCAACTTCCCTCTCCAATATAGCCTGAGGGTACACTCTGCCATTGCCATTTTGTGTTTCTGCCATCTGCATAACACCTGATAACATACAACCTCCCTCAGCAACAAATTTTTTATCGGCTTCTGTAAGTAAATCTTGACAGACTCCGCCTTCACATAATTCGTAATATTCTCTAATAAGTTTCATAACATTCCTCACAGCGGGGGCCACCCGCTTCAGCTAGCAGCCGGCTTTACAACGCCGAACTGGTCTAATCATTCTATTTATTGTAACTAAGTTTCTCATCTCTTCTCCTTTACAAGATGCTCAATCTTTATTCCATCATCACCAAAGATCATATTTCCTATATATGCTGCCGCTGAACCAGCGCAACCTAATAAGAAACCGGTGACAAAAGAATTATCAAAAGTAAATAGTTGTGTATAGTCCTTTACGAACCATAAAAATATGCCAACCCAAAAGCCGGTGCACATTGGGCACTCAAGCAATTGCCCTAACTTTCCGGACTTTGGGCGGATTGGGTCGAAGATTTTTCCGTAAACGAGGATTTGTGTGAGGCCATACGAAACCAGACAGAACCAGATAAAAGTCACGAATCCTCACTTTCTTTCCCTTCTCTGACAAGAGAATAGTTATACATAAATCCATAAGGGCGCATGGTGGAAGAATGCGCGCCCTTTTGTGGAGAATGAGGCACATCACCTAGTTCCGTAGAGTCCTCTGGGTCTGGTCTCAATAAAGTGTCAAGTCTTGCGTCGTCATATTGATCTAAAGTTTTGAAATAAGGCTTTTCTTCTTTGATATATTCGTGGATTGCAAATAACATTGCCTGCGTTGTGTCGACACCCGGAATCTTTGATTCCACTATGTCTGCCTCAAGTGAGCCAAATACATTTCCGCCTCGAACTGTTGAGCGATTAATAACCCCTCTCTGGGCCAGAAATTTAAATACTCTATCTTGAGAATCATAAACCCTATCCGAAAAGTTGCTTTTTGGAAAAGTCACGCACTTATTCTTTCCCTTAATCAAAACAATATCTATGTCCTCATGATCCAAAATTAGAATATTTCCTTCTAAGGTTTTTCTAGCTTTTAACTCAATCCTAGGATCTAATTTAATATCTACACTAATCGCCATTGTTCTCTATCTCTTCCAGTAATTGTTGGGCATTCAATACAATCTCAATCGTCTCTGTATCTATCTCTTTGTTTTTTGTATTATCTAAGATAGTATACACTTCTGTTATCTTTTCTTTAAGGTCAGAATCGCCTTTTGATTCACTTTCTTTTAATGTATCTAGCGACTCTTTAAGCCTTCCAATTTCTTCATTCAAATACACTTTTAGTTCAATCCCATTATCTGAAAAAGAAGAGATATAGTTTCCAAGCAACTTCTTTTGACTTTCATTTAGGAGGTCCTTATACTCTTCATTAAATTTTTGTGCGAACGTGTTAAATACTAACGAGTCAATTGGCTGCAGTGCCTCTTGTACCGTTTCTACTGATGCCGACATTTGATCTACTATGTTTTCCTCCAACAAGACTCTATCTTTTACTGGTAATGCATCTTGAAATATGGAATATACAGACGCGATGGTTTTGTAATTTGGGACAAAGTTATTGTATAGCTTTGCGGAAAGAGTTCTACTAATCTTATTGATCAGTGCACTTTGTTCTTGAAACAGTCTCTTCTTGTCTAGAGAATCGTGTTTCTCTTTTACATGGTAGACTATCTTTTCTGCAGTTGTCTTTTCTATGTGTCTTGTCTCATAAATGGACTTGTATAACTCAAGCTCTTCTTTTAAAACAGAATCAGTATTAAAGTGATCTTTTATAATCGAAACGATTTTGTTTTGTTTATGTTTGTTGTTTTTAACAACCGACTCAGTAAGTTCTCTCACTAAGGCCTCATAAAGAAATGCAGTGTTTCTTTTCTTATTATGCTTCAGTCTCATTCTTTTCGTCCCTCGCTTTTAGACTTTCAAAAAGAGTTTTCAGTTCCTTTTGTTCTTTAAGGATTTTTAATTCCTCTACTTTATAATTAGTTGATTGACCTTCGTAAATACTCGTAGCCTTAGCTAAACCTGAAAGTTCACTATACCCAGGGTATGTTTTTCTACTTGTACCTGTCTCAGGTGTAGCTGCTCTGTTCATGTTTTTCTTTCTTGGCCCAGAGGACTTTCTTCTATCACCGCCAGACTTTGTAGTTCTAGGCTCATACCATCCGTGAGATTTCTCAGTTGTAGTTCTGCCTTTGGAATCCTCTCTTTTACCTGGGGGGGTTGCTAGTAGATCGCCCTCTTCTGGTCCAGCGGGAATGTCTCCTCCACCGGTGTCGGCTTCGCCGGCGAGGTCTGGGCCGGCTCCGAGTTCAGGCTCAGCGCCTACTGCGCCGACGCCGCCTGGTTCTGATCCTAAATCTGCAGCCAGATCATCTACGCCGGCGTCAATGCCTGCTGTCTGTTCAGCTTGTTCTGCTTCGCCGGCGGTTTCCAAAGAAGCTTCATACCTCTTGTCATAAAACATCTCTCTTCTATTTCGGACAAATTGATCGTCGGACATGCCAAACAGTGTCTTGGCCAACCATTGCTTTGAAAAGAAGCCCTCTGTTGCAGCACCTGCAATATCGAACCTTGTCTTCCAGTGTTCCAGTTCTTGCATCTCTGCTATCTTTGAAGGATTGTTAAGGTGGCACTTAAATGATACCAAGTCCTCATCTCTATAGCCCAGTGTATAAAGATGAATTATGCCAACCTTTTCTAATTCTGTTATAACTGAACGCTGCAATCTTTGAATGGTTCTTGCAAATCTGATATCTTTTTGAGCCAATGTTGTCTTATCTTCCATTGCCTTTTCACTATCTGATGATATATAAGCGGCCGGAATCTTCAATGCTGAAAACAACTTATCTCTTAGATACTTAACGTCATCAATGTCTCCAGTATATTTACCTCCTGCGACAGATTCAATCTTTGTTCCGGAGTTTCCTCTTACTGGTATAAAGTAATCTTCTTCTACTGATAGAGGGTTATATCTTAAATCTACTCGTCCCGTGTTTGCATCCACCACTTGATTCCTCTTCATGGTTGTCATGACTTTTTGCATATATTGTTCAACGTCTTGTGGTGGTACGTTGCCCACATCAACATAGAAAGCTCTTCGTTCTGGTGATCTTGTTATTCTGTACGCCATCATCGCATCTTCAAGCAAAGTCAACTGCCTCCAAATTCTACGGGCTGGCTCAAGCACTGAAGTGCCATAAGGGTTGTACTTATCTTGTCCCAGTATTCTGAAATGGCCTACTTGCCAGTTCTCAAAAGTCAGGCCTGCTGAGTTCCACTGGTATTGTACGTAATTGGGGTTTGATTTATCTTCACCTTCCATTCTTTCCAGTTCTTGCGTGGGTAGGCCTATCACCGATGTAATGCCGGCTTTTTCATCTATGTCCAAATACAAGAAAAAGTCTCCGTATTTGCACATAGTCCTACACCATGAAAACATATTGTGTTCTATGTTTAAAACATTCATGTAAAGTGACTCTAGTATGGCCCTGATTTCTTCATTTTCACATTCCACTCTCAACATTGGAGATAACGAAGAATACGTTGTCATTTCGTCTGCATATATGTCCAAAGAAGATGCGATTTCAGGAGTGTATTCCATCTGGTCGAAATCCACGTACCTCTCAGTTCTCTGTTGGCTAGCCATATAAGCTGATTGGAGGTTATCATATGGGTTATATGCAGTCTTCTTGAAGTCTTTTCCAGAGGCAGACGTAAAACTATTTGCATATTTGTCTAAATCTATTCTTCTTAATCTATGATTGTTTTGTGTTCTGTATTGTGTTAAAGGTCCCGACAGCAGTCTAGTTAATCTTCTAAATAACAAGCTTTGTGGGTTTCTAGTGTTTTTCTTATTCTTTTTTTGAGCCATTTTTTATCCCTTGAATAACCATGGAAAGTTATTTACATTATTTTGGTGCTGATTTACAGCATCATTAAGCTTTAATTTTCTGGTACCTACCATACCTTTTATTCTAGTATCTAATTCATTACTACTTTTTGTTATTGCACCTATAAAAGCTTTAGCGTATTCTGAACTTTTCTTGTTTTCAGACAAAGCAGTATCTCTCACCCAGCAACTTACCGCGAGAGACATTATTAGGTCGTCGTTATATGACCTCATAGCCTCTGCTCTTCCGTTATTCCACACAAAAGTTTTCATTTCGGCTAAAATTCTAGACGAATATATCTTAATTAGGCCATTTCTTATGAATTCTTCAAGTTTAGCGACGATTAAGGGCCTAGTTTTAGAAGTTGTAGAGAATCCAGCCACTGCATTCGACATTTGGTCAGCTTGATACTCTTCTACGAACTCATGCGTTGACTTAACTGAGTGATAGAGGTTAGGATACCTCATTTCTTTGAGTTTGTCAAGCACGGCAAATCCAACTGAATTGTTTTCCACCACTAAAAGGCCGTTTCCGTACTCCTGACCAACATCAAATAACACTCTAGAGAAAACATCAGGTGTGCATTTACCTTGATATTCTGCTACCACCTCCATTGTCTCTAATTTAACAACATGGCACACCGAATAGTCCTTACCGTCGCCGCGTGCGACGTCGGCCGATATGAGATAAGTGTTTTCTGGTGACCTTTCCTCCCATATCCACAAATTCCTATCGAAACCTGTCCTGTACTTGGGGTCTCTTACCATATTTAAATAGATTTCTAAGTCTTCTGGTGCAAAAACTGTCTCTCCAGACATGTTAAAGTTGCATTCCAACTCTTGTGCTATCTCTCTACGAGACATATTTCGAGTTTCTTTCTCAAACCATCCCTGATCTCTGTCTGGGTGGACATCCCATGGAAGCTTTGTGGGGAAGAAGTCGTTTGCCTTGTTGTCCGCTTCAACATAAATCTTATGAAACCAGTTTCCTACACCATTTGGAGTAGATAAAGCAATACAGCGCCCACCTGTTGACAGTGTAGGGTATAAACCCATCCAAAGCTCGTCTAGGCCTTCAACGTGCGCGGCTTCGTCGATAACGAGTAGCGACAATGCTTCTGATCGACCTGCGTCACCAGAAGTAGACGACGCCTTGATTTGAGAACCGTTGGATAATACAAATGAAGTTCTGTTATCGATGTCCACAGTGGATATTCTCAACCACTCTGGGAGATTCTTTATTATAGCTTTAACTTTTTTCACTAAATTTGCTGCAGTGTTAAACTTTGTAGCAATAACAAGCACGTTCTTCTCTCTGTGAAACATCATCATCCAGGCTACATAGGCGGCTGTGATAGTGGAAATACCTAACTGTCTGGCCTTTAGAATCACATTGAAACGATGGTCTTCAAAGTCTTCTAGCAAATTTTTCTGGAATGGGTATAAGTGAAAGGGTATCAAGCCTTTCATGGGATGTGTAATTTTAGCGTATGTGTGTATGAAATACTCAGGCTTCTTGCCGCATCGGACAATTTCCTTCATTATTTCCTGTTTGGTGAGCTTTATTGGCATATGCCCTCTTACGACTTCAGGCCGCCGAGCTTTGTAAAGTTTTCAAACTCCTTAGGCACTTCGCGGTCTTCTTGTGCTTCTGGCATGCCACCAAGAGCGTAACACTTGTGTACCTTTACGCTGCATCGAATTCTAGATAAGTATTCGACTAAAACATCACACTCGCTTGGATCTGAAAGAGAAAGAGAAGATTTAGTTACCTTCCTGTACTCCTTCTGCAAGAAAGACTTTACCTTCTCCACCATTGAATCCATCTCTCCCTCAAAACCATTTGAGTGAACTTCTTTAAGTGGAACCTCTGCATGATACTTAATACTTAACCTTCCTCCGCGGATGCATGCACTGAACCCGTCAATGATGCGGTGGTCTATAAGTGGGTTCCCCTCCTCCCTTCTCAAGCCAATCTTAACTGGCTCTCCGGACTCGTCGAGCGCGCCGTCGTATGTGTTTGCAAGTACCTGTGAGATACCATTTATAATTTCTAAAGTTGTTGCCATTATATAAAATCCTCTGCAGTAATTAGTCTACTAATAGTAAATAGTTAATTGTTTGGTCTCCAGCCCGATTTCCATCGTTCTTCTCGGCCGTCGATATATTGAATGTAACAATCATAACAACATTCAAACTTAACCATATAAAGGTCGTCTTTCTCTGAAAAAGAATATGAGTTACACACAGGGCATGTTCTGCTTATTTCTGTTTGAGCTTTTTTGGATCTAATAGTAAACCCATCTAACTCTTCTGATTCCCTCTTTCGATTTGACCTTTTATAAAAAGACTTGAGATCTTCCAAATACTTAACTTCTTTCTCTTGGTCCCAGAGGCCTTTTGGATTCTGAATTGCTTCTTCTCCATATTTTTCTTTTATTGCTTTTTCTACTTTTGCAATCTCGTTAAAGTCTTTCTTCTTCATATTGTCACCAAAAAAATTGTCAAAGCACCAACTAGGAAACCAATCGATGCCGGAGCTATCCAGCCGAACTTATGTTCATGTATCAGGGCGTTTTCTATTTTAAGGTTCTCTTCTTGCAGTGATTGTATTGCTACATCTCTGGTTTGCACTTCATATTCCAACTCTGCTTTTAGCTTTCCGATTTCTAGACTGTAAGATGCTTTCAGCTCTTCGGCCTGTCTTTCTAAATTAAGCCTGCACCTATCTATGTGGGATTGTTTCTCAGCGAGGAGGTGGGCCATTGCTTCTTGGTCGAAACACCATCCAGCCCATGGGATAGTCTGGTCCTTTTTAAGTTGGACGTATCTGCCAGGATTGGCAATTGCTGATGTTGTGAAACTAAGAATCAGAAGTAAAACCAAACAGGTCTTCGATCTTTTTGTTAATTTCATCGGGGCTTTCCTTTGCTTGTTTGACAATTTCTTTTACTCTCTTTTTTTCTTTTCGAGAAAGCTCTTGTTCTTTTTTGTTGTATTTCTCTTCTATTGTAGCAAGAGTTTGTTTATATTTTAAATTTAGTTGCTCTATTTTTTCACGCTCTATCTTATGTTCTTTTTTTAAAGATTTAATTTGAGCTTCGTAAGATTCCTTATTTGCCTCCATGGCTGCTATTGCCGCTGAAGAGTTTCTCCTTGAAACAAACCAAACAACAATTGACCACAATGCTAGTGCTGCAGCTTTCCAATTTTTCTTTAGACAGGTCCAGAATATTTTAAGTTTGAGTACCATTACTTACCATGCTTCCACTGCAGGGCCAAATCTACTAGGGCTTGCGACCCAATGTATGCCAATGTAACTGCCACCCAGTCTGAACTCGTCACTGTGCCATATGCGCACAGGCCTGTAGCTGTTAGCCAAGCAAGAAACTTGCGTGAGATAAATCTCTCTGTATATTTGTCTGCGAATGCTTTTATTGCTGTCACCATAAATCCTCCTATATGTTTACGTGAGCAAATCCGTTTCTTTTCTCAATATTTATTTGCATGTCCACACAATCTTTTAAACTATCTAGATGCGAAATAAGAAGAACAGTCTTGAAATATCCCTTGACCATATCCAAAATACGTACAAAGCCTTCCATGTTTTCTTCATCGAGAGCAGTTCCCGGTTCGTCAAGTATAAATAGGTCGGACTTCGGTAAACTGGACACAGTTAAGAACGCGAGGCGTATGGCCATGCTTGCAATAGTCTTTTCGGCGCCTGAACCCATCTCTAGTGGGCGAGGGTCGTAGCTAGGGTGCTTGATGAAGATATCTAACTTATCTTCATTGTTAGAAATAAACACTTCAAACTCTACAATATTCGTTAGTATCTTAGAGATCTCTTGATTTATATAAGGCAATCTCTCCTTAATAATCTCATAAGAAACACCATTTGGGTGACAACAGACCATAAAAAGATGATATGCGGCAAAGTCTTGTTCCAAATCTCGAAACTCTTGCTGTTGATCTTGCATATGTGATAGCTTTTGTTCAGATGATCCATGCCTTTTATGTAGTTGCATAATCTTTTGTTCGCATAAGTCCATCTCCTGTTCTTTGCCTGCAGACTGTTTTTTTAACTTTTCTTTATCTGATATCAGTTGTTTTAAATTTTCAATGGCCTCTTTGTTTTCTTGATATTCTGTTGCCTTACTTTTGAGATCGTCAAGTTCAACTTGCTCTTTAAATAAAAGGCTGTCGGCGCGTTCAATAATCAAATTACTGGTTGTTATTGAATTTGCAAGGCCGTCTCTTTTCTCAATCAAAGCATTGTACTTGTCTATATATTTGTCTACTTTTGTCATCTCATCATGGGAAATCTCATCACCAATGGTATTAATTTTTTGCACAACTGAGGATATTTCTTCTGTTTTTGATTCAATTGTTTCTCCAATCAGCGGATGACAACTTAGACACACTTTATCTTGCTCTGTTACTAATAGACTTTTTTGTAAAGATAAACTTTCTAAAAGTAAAATTAATTCATTCAATTGATCATTGACTTTTGTAAAGGATTCTTTCTTTTCCTTATACTTTTCAATTTCAAAATCCCCTAAGAAATCTTCGATTTTTTGATACTTAGCTTTATTTTCATCAATATTTTTTTGCGCGTCGGTTTTCTTAGCATTTATCTGCAGAATCGCTTTTTCTTTTTGTGTTATCTTATTAGCTGTCATGACAGGGTCGATAATTTCTGCAGGGACAGAAGATATCTTGTCTTCCAGGAGGTTAATTTCTTGTGTTAACTCCAGCATCTCTTCTTTGAGAGAAGAGCAGATTGCTCTGTTTTTCTCAATAGCAAGCTCACTCTTGGTGATTTCGCTCTTGATATCTTTAATGTTTGTATCAAAGTCAATACCCTCCAGACGTCTTAAAGCTGCCTTTATTTCAGCAGAGGCTTCTTTGGCCATCTTGAATTTTTTATCAAATATCTCTAAATCTAAAAACTTTGCAAGAAACTCTTTTCTCTTAGTTGAGCCTTCATTGATAAATGACAGAGAATCTAACTGAGAAGCCATTGAAGTTGCTAAAAAGTCCGGCAGCGTGCCGAAGTACTTTCTCACGTTCTTGTCAGTGTCTTGACGTGACGTGCCATTTAGACCTGTGTGGTTCCCAATGGCATCTTGTGAATAGAATTCTAAATCAGTTGTTGCTTCTTGGGTCTCAACACCCTTTAGACGCTTTGTATATTTGTTAGACTTACGCTCGATGATGTAGTCTAATCCATCTACCTTTATTGTGGTTGTTGCAACACACTCATCTTTGTTTTGATTGATGATGTTCAGATTCTTGCGAATAGATTTAGAAGTAGAGTTATACATAGAGTAAAGTAACGTATCAACAATAGAAGACTTACCAGAGTAGTTCTTTCCAAAAATACCTACAATGCCCTCTAGCTTTGTAAAGTCAATAGTGTTTCCTTCTCCATAGTTGAATAAATTGTCCCACTCTAAACTTTGAAGTGACCAGTTAACGTTTCGCATAACATCTTCATTCTCTTCAATTTGTTTATTGAACTGTTTATTTAGTTCATAGACTTTCTCAAGAACTTCTTCAGTTGCTTCATATTCCTTTAGGTACTCAGCCATTAAAGCTTCTTGAGTTTTCAAGTCGCGAAGGTCTTGCTTTTCCAGGCCCTCAGGAGCAGCCACTTTGATTTGTTTACCGGCTGCCCTGTTTAAATAAGTTACTGACTCTGGGTTGTATCTATATTTTGCTATATCAACTGCCTTGCGGACTTTATCTAGAGACACATTGCTTTCAGATACGATGCGAAGACGTGCGCCTTCTGGTGGCTTGGCCCTTGGCAGGTTACCTTTTTCGCTCAGAGGAAGAGTAATGAAAGGCTTTGGGTTGTTGAAGGTAATGAGTCTATTGGTAAAATCGTCTTTACTTTCGATATCCCAAAGCAGATAACCCTTGTCAAGTGACTCACCGAAATTTTGTTGAACTGTAGAACCAGCATACCAGATGCGGCCTTCATTGTCTAGTTTCTGTGTTTTATGAATATCTCCAAGAAAGGCAAAGTCGAACTCTTCAAAAATTTCAATACTATGGTCGCCACCGAGTGTCCAGTTGCTGTCTGTTTTGGATTTATCAATGGCGCCGTGATATAACGCTATGTTAACTATACTATAGTCTGTTGGCTCAGTCCAATTTTCTTCGTCAAATACAGATAAAACATTTAGACAAAACCTGTCATTGATCTTTACTTCTCCAGCATTCTTTAGCAGGATAAGGTTTGGATCGTTAATAGCCTTTGCGATTGGCGAAAGAGCATCCTGCCTAGAGCCATTACGTAGATTGCCGTCGTGATTGCCTAAAATAATATAGGTTGGTGCGATGGCCGCAAGGTTCTGAAAGAAGTCTCTACACAGGTCCACAAACTCTGGAGAGATCTGTGTTTTTGTGTGTGCGATATCTCCACAGTGGATAATATAGTCTACTTTTTCTTCTTTTAATGATTTATAAAGTTGTTTGAATACTTCCTTATATTCAAAGTGATATTTTAAGTTTCGGATATGTGTGTCCGCAATATGAGCAAATCTCATTTATTCTCCGTAAGTGGTTATAGTATCTCTATTGTATCAAAAAATTTTAGGCGTGTCAAGTTAAATACTAAAACTTTCTCCGCATCCGCAAGTTCTTTTTGCGTTGGGATTGACAAATTTAAAGCCGGCGCCTGAAAGGCCATCTTCAAAATCTATTTCTGTTCCCATTAGATATAGGAAACTTTTGTGGTCCATGTACACTTTAACTCCGTTAGAGTCAAATGTTTTAAAACCATCGCGATGTTCGTGAACGTAGTCGAGATAATAACTGAAGCCAGAGCAGCCTCCACCCTTGACTCCCGCTTGAATTCCAACAGGCTTCGGATCTAGAGACTCAAATATCTCTGTAATTTTGCTGGCGGCGGCTTCAGTTAAAGATATCATTAGACCCGCTTGAGGCCAAGCTCTTCCAGTTGTTTTGGTGTGAGCTTTTCAAGAATGATAGCGAATGCTTTCTTTTCTGCTTCGGTGATCATATTAAGGTCACCTGTTTCTGCTAAGTGGTTCATCTCTTCTGCGATGATTTCTTTTAATCTTCTTTTTGTAAGTTCCATTATAGTTCTCCTTTGTTAGTGTCGACCAATGCAATAGCGTCTGCCAGATAAATGAGAGCTTGGCGAAGTGCCATGTCGTATGCAGCGGGTTCACGGAGATTCTGCTCCATCGTTTTTATCATGCGATTAACTCCAGCTAAATTGTCTTTGGTAGGAGAGTTTTCATTCAAAATACTGCGCAGCTCTTCTGCAATCATTTCTCTAAGTTCTGTTTTTTTCATTATTGTGCTCCTTGCTATTTAGTCCCGAAGGCTTGTTTTCCGATTGCGCGGTATACGGATCCAGCTAGCTGAGAAATTTCTCGGAAAGAAGCTTTAGTCGGCTCATCCAAATTTGCTCCTTCAGCCTTAGGGTCAAGAGCATCCTTACAAATACTCATGATTGATGCGAGAATTCTCTGTTCTGGGGTTCCGCGGCCGGCGGATTCAGACAGCATCTTCTTTAATTCTACTTTTATTAATTTCTCTAGTTGTGACTTTTTCATTATATTTCTCCTTTAGAAGTCAAGTTTGTAATGTAAATAGTCTAAATCGGATACAATATCCGCATTTATTTTCCTCTGTTCTACCACCTCTTGTGGCATCTCTCCGATGTCGGAATAGCCGCTGACATCAATAGACATAACCTTTATGCCGTATTCTCTTAGCTTCTTTGCTATCCCGAACTCTTTTCCCTTGACATCTTCGTCAAGGGCCAAGTACACATCCGGTCTGCGTTCACATATCTTTTGGAACAACCTTGAGTTCTCTCGTAAGGTTGAACCGAGTAACGGCACAGCGTTCTTACACTTCATTGCATCGAACACACCCTCGGCCAGAATCACATCGTCATCCCAGTCGATGTTGAGGTCATTGAAGATAATGTCTTTGCTGACTCTTGGGTTCTTGTATTTCATCCAGTCGTCTGTATATGATCTGGCCACAAAGAAGTTGACGTTACCATCATCATCAAAGCTTGGGATAATGACTCTGCCTTGATATTCGCCATAGTCACAAAAGCCAATCTTCCAAGTTAGTATGTCTCTGTCTGTGAATCCGCGGGCATAAAGATATTCAAGGGCGCGTTTCTTTAGTCTTGTCTTTTTGCCTGTTAGTGTTTGGAAGTTTTCCGGTAGGTCAATAATTTGTGGTGGCTCTGGTACATGCTCCGCAAAGATAGTGTCATACTTTGAAAGGTCGACCTCCCCAGCCAGGCTGCGCCAGTCTGCATAATAGGCCGGAGCAAACCTGCGAATAAGCGGAGATATCTTTGTACCAGAGTAATCACATATCCAACACTTGAATACATCTTTCTCTATGTTGACTGATAACTTTAGTTTGTGGTGATTGCACTTTGGGCAGTGAAACTGATGCTCGTCGTCATTAGACCAACAACGGCCTAAGGCCTTCTTAAGTAGTTTGAGCTTCTCTGACAAGTTTATCTCCTGCTAGTGCGATTACAATACTGTCGCACATATCTAATGTGCCGGGTTTTGGATTTCCATGTTTTGTATATTGTATCTCAATATTAGGGTACTTGTCAATAACAAATTGTAAGACTTTTTCTTTTGCGTTATCTCCGCGCTTAATACCAACACCAGCTTGCTTACGTGCAGATGTGGCCGCGATCATTTCAGGCTGAATGCAAAACAACTCATAGCAAAACCATGACACAACACCATTGAACCTAGATAATGTTGATAATGTTTGAGCAGAAGAAAAGCCTGATCTAAAAGAATGTAAAGATTGTTCAATGTATATACTGTTTATATCATAGTTATTTTTTATTGTCAAGATTTTTTCTTTAATAAATTTTGCTTTTTCATAAAAAGTAGGAAACTTGTTTTTGTTTCTAGTGTCCCAAAATTCTGTTTTTAAGATCTTGCCGTCTTGTATTACTGTGGCGCCTGTGATGGAAGTTGATATATCAAGTCCCAGGATTGTTTTTGTTTCTTTCATCTAATAAATCAAACACTTTCTTTAATATCTTTTCTTTTGTGGCTTCGTCTTTTGCAAAGTACCAGTGCCAAGCTATTGTAGATTCTAGCATGTGAAGCTCTTTTTTTACAGCCTTAATTTTGCTCTCTATCTCAATCAACTGCTGCTCCGTTATATCAGGAGGCTCCAAGTCCAGGTCCTGCCAGATTCGAAGCAATTCAAAAAAGTCACAATCTTCTAAGGCCTGACGCGCACGAGTATATAAATTTTTTAGCCAAGTCTTGTTTGGACCTTCCGGCAAGTCTTGAATTTTGTCAGGATGACAAATAGAGGCAACCTTTTTAAACATTTTTTTAATTTCTGGTGGTGCATTTTTTTCAGCCGAAACAGTGTCTGGTGCAGAGTCATCCAGTGGTGGAACAACTTTACTAGATAAATCTTTTGATTGTTCTGGGGTTTTCTCTGGCTCTGGTGCTTGTTGGATTCTTTCGTTATACAGCTTTTGTATTTCTGCGTTTGCTTCTTCTACTATTTCTTTTGAAGTTTTAAGTTCAGACTGAAGAGCATTCAACTTTGTTGTCAAAAGTTTTGCTCTTCTTTTGAGTGAACGCATTAGAAATCTAGCCTAAGTTTAAACATATAATCCTGAGCTTCTTCCTTTTTGATTGGATTGGCCAGTGAGGCAATCCCTAGAAGGTTGCCATGCTCATCATAAATTCCTATTTTGGATATGTAAACAACCTTTTCGAACTCTTCTTGGTGTCCTGTATATTTTGATTTTGAGATGTTTACTATTTTCGAACTTGATTCTGAATACGATCCACTGTGTATACTAGCTGACCCTGACTCGTGATAGGAGATGAAAGTTGGGTTGTTCGAGTAATTCAACTCGCCTTTGTCTGCGTTGGCTAGCATAGTTAAAGTAGGAATCTTATTAGTTCCTTGCATCTTGATAAGATATGACGGCCCTGTACCTACTGCTTCTCCAGATAAAGTCGCAACTGTTTTACCTTGAGTCTCCATCATTCCAGATCCAAAACTAATCCAATTTGGTACGCTTGGGGTATTTGTAAAATATTTGTCAAGTACGTTAGAGTCACCACCACTAATATCATACGATGCGGTTAATAGGCAGATCCCATATTCGTACAATACGATACCAGCAACAGATCCTTTTCTGGCCCCAACAGTCTCTATAAGTTCACCATTCTTTTTGGTGTCTTTAAGTTGACCAACCAATGAACCTGTAAAATAATAGTCAAGCTGCACTGAACCTTTCCTAACTGAAGAGCCGTAAAATATTGATGGCACCTCTATCATGTTTACATCTGTTGCATTCATTGTAGTATGGTCAAAGTAAGAACTCAAGTAGCCTCCTGATTCTATGGGGTTGTATAGTGCTCTTAAAAACTTTTTATTGTCTGTCTCATGGCTTTGTATATAAACCCTGTTAACACTGGCAGATAAAGGGTATGTACCTGTTATCGTATCACCAAAATTAAACTGAGAGGCATCTTGAAATTCACTGGTCGTAATCGTGCTAAAGGCTGTTCGTGCACCGTCTTTTGTTATAAAGGGATATACAAGACTACCTTCAGGCCTGTTTACATTTATTTCATGAAAAGATATGAATCCTTGGTCTACGTGGTTAACTTTGTTTGAAAAGTTGCCTGCTTTTTCGGATTCTCTATTGATATAAGTTTTGCTATTGTGAATGTAAAATTCATACTCAGGGTAAGTTACAATAACATTGTTGTATATGTCCCCTTTTTTGAACTTCTTTTTGTTGCTCATTTTTTAGTAGTCCAAGCGGACCCTCAATGTAAGCTCATTAGAAGGGTCTTTTCTAATTGGCTCAGAAAGTTTTGCTGTTGCCAATAATTCGTTGTCTGCAGAATAGAGGCCAACTGTTGTAACGTAAGACCTTGGAGGTGCAAGCACGTTGTTGTTTTTAACTCTCACGCTTGAGCCACTAAGATAAGTCGGATTAGAGCTGTAGTTGAACTCGTTGTGGCTTGCTCTGCAAAAGTAAATTGTAGAATTAAGCTCTGTTGTGTTGTTAAAAGAGATACTTTGAATTCTTCTTCTTAATCCATCTGCGACGAGGTTTATAGATCCACTCTTAAATGAATCTTCAAGATCGCCAGCACCACCAGCGGCATGCCAATCAGTGTTTTGCCAATGAAAAGATGAGTTAGCTGACAAATTTCCGGCACGGCCGGCGTTTAACACAACAACACCTGCTTGATAATATATTAAACCAACCGGATTTGTTGTAGGATTTTGATCGTCAAATAAAATTCCGTACTCTCCAGCTGGTGAGTTTACCTTATAAGAAGTTTCTGCTCCGTTGTCTGTTATAATTCTTTCAGAATTAAACTGTGTTCCAAAGGTTGTATGATCGCCCACCTTCATAGAAAACGAGCCCTTCTTTATTTCGTCTTTGACTAACAATCTTGAAAAGTTAATGAATATTGCATTTTCGATTTTGTTGCCCGCGGACAGATCGCCGTCTTGGTCGAACGGCCTTATAGACCCGCTAACGTCATAACCAGAGAGGACCTGTGCCATTTGATTATAAACATTGACCTTTTTGTCCCTAAATTGCTCTAGGCTGCCACCTGTTTTCATCATTGCGTAAGCAGACAACGATGAACTATTTATGCCACATGTTATGTCAAAAAGATGATTGGCCGAAGAACTTAAAAACGGATAATCGTATACTGATTCGAACATCGCATGTGAATAGGTTTTAATGTTTTGGTTTCTGGTGACTCCATCAGATTGTGCCGATGCAACATAAGTTCCGTCCGTTAATGCACCAGTTATTGGTATTGCCTCGTGCAATAATGTTCTTGTTGTTGTTCTATCTGAACTGCTAAATGTTTTAAAAAATGTGCCTGCTGACATGGTTTTCTCCTAAAAATTAATTACTGAAACTTTTTCCATATTCTTAATGGTATATCTATTGAATATCCAGTTGTCACACCTACGACATTCATTGTTGTATCTATAAACTTGTAATTTGTGCCCGTTTGGCCTGAAATCGGCACACCGGATCCGGCACCAGTTGTTCCCAATTCATCAAATAATGCATCACTACCCTGAACAGCTTCAGATGCTTTAACCATCAAACTAACTCTTGGGCCCAGTGGTCCGTTGAACTTTTCGCCGGCTGCGTCTGCTTCTGCCTGAGAATCATATTCACCGCGGGGAGACACTGATGCGTCAGAAAACGGAATATAGTAAGACGCAATTGCATCGTCATCTACAAAAGAGTTTGTCATTGCTGGGTATTCCCTAGCTCTGCGCTCTTGGCCTACAGTGCCATGTAATCTCAAAAGGCGGTGGTCGATGCGCACAAGATAAGCATTTTCTACAAGGGTTGCATCCATTGGTTCGACTACTGAAGGGCTTCCGCCCGTATCAAGGCCTTGGTCAATTCTTATTGCGTTAGACTTTGCCCCGTTGCCGTTAGTGGCAAGATTAAATGGGAAAAACCCAACGTTAGCTCCAGCTGAAAATGGAAGCAGGGCATCATCGGTGGTCTGGTCCGCAGAAACATAATAACCTTGGAAAGCTTCCGACTGGACTGAAGTACCGTTTACTTCTGAGTCATTTAATCTGAGAAGTGGCAAATAAAGTATATTGTTCCTGTTGTATGATATTAATTTTGTTTTCATAACAGAAGTATTATTGGTAAATGCTTCAAGTATTGGTGTTTGCATTATGCTAAGATCTGCGAAGGCGGATCCGCTTGGGTGATTTCCATTGAAAAGCGCATAATCTATTTCCTCATCAGAGAGTGCAAATTTAACTATCTTAAATTCTCCTCTTGCCATTCTCTGGCGGCCGGCGTCCGTGAGGACCGCGTCTAATATAATATCACCGGAATTATCTAAAAATGCCATAACCTGCTCCTTGTGCTGCTAAATCAATAATAAATAGTATTTTTATTTTAATATTTCTTTTTTTTATTACTATCTGTGCCCATTGTTAATACCCTGATCTGTTATAATTTGACCCCACATTGACGCTTGGCCCTGGTGAAGTTCTGGAAGTGGTCATTACAACAGGGGTGTATGTTGTTTGAACTGGTGCTGTTGTCGGGCTAGCAGATGGATTTTCAAATAAGACATATGCACCATCTACGGACACGCCTCCAGATATGTCATCATCCTGCATTATTCCAAGATTCACCGGTCCGCTTGAGCCTCCTATGGCCTGGTTTAACATATCTTGTGCTTGTTCTGCGAGCCTATTTGTTTCAGAGTAAGGCAAATCATCAGGGTTGATGTTTGGGTCAAGCGTTGGAAGCATCTCATTTGTTATTGACAGACCTGCGAGAGGATCCTGTATCAAAATCGTTGTATCCGCAAAGACTCCAGGTAAAGTTCCTACAGTGGTAACGCCAGGTTCTGGCTCTGCTGCGTTGATAGTTGTTTCTCCTCCATAGTTGCCAGCATAAACCTGAAGCTCTGTGGGGCCACATGGTAAGAGACCAGTTGGCAAGTCTGGGATTCCAAATCTTGGGTCTAGCGAAATAGGTTCTATAGTTCTTTTTTTCTTGTCAAAAGTAACGTTAACATCTATCTTTCTGCCCGACGACTTGGAGGTTAGCCTAATTTTAAACTTCTTGCCCCATACTTGCTCCTCATCCTCACCAGGCCCTATATTGTATTCGGCGGGCGCGCTGGTGGCGAAGTCTGGAGTGTCAATATCATCGACATTTGGAAAGCTTAGTGCCGTTTGACTAAAAGCAGGTTCTATCTTGAGGGCCCTCTTTATGGAAAGATTGAACTTTGTATCAATTAGCGGTCTCATCTCGTATTGTCTTATATCCAAATATATTCCGTTTAAATAACTATTGGTCCTTATCTTATAAACATGAGACGGGTTAGATATACCTATCTTGTCTATAGCTCTAAAACAATAGTAGTAATCTTTATTGGGCTCGAAGTCGTCATCAATAAACATAAGTACTCTGCCTCTTGTTGCAAGGGTTTTGTTGAACGATGCATTTGCGAAATCGTTATAACTTTCAGGTGGCCTCTCAATTCTAAGTATTTGAAATTCTTCTGGTAATGAGTCTGTTTGATATTCCAGTAACCCGTCAGTACGTGGAGGTTGAGATTCAATCATTCTATCTATAATTTGTTGATCTTCTGGAAATATCTTTACCGGCTCCAACTCCCTTTCTCCAAAGTTAGATCTCAATAAGATTTGCATTTGATTATCAACACCCTGCAATGGAACAAAAGATGCCTGCGGGGCCAACGGTGGTCGCTCCATTACTGATACGATCTTCTCAAAGAAGGGCGCCTCGATTATTCTCATATAAGGATAACACCTATAGTCAAGTTCTACACCGGCGCGCCTCTGAAGTATACTAAATGAAGTGCTCGTGGGACTATCGTAAAAAATACTGTTACCAACTACTAGATTTAGTGAGTGTATTCTGTAGACATAGGTCTTTCCGGCATTAACTTGTGTATCTACAAATTCTATATCCAGGACTTTGTTGCTATCCATGAAATAAAACTGTTGTAGTGGAGCCTCTTCTATTTCTTTTACCTCTTCACCATTTTCGTCTTCTGTGATAATTACATTATGTTTTGATATCTTGTACCCTATCGTTTCCGAGTAGGCCTTCTCTCCAGAGAATATATCTTTTAAAGATCTTACCTTGCTTTGATTTACAATTTGTGATTCTATGTTGTTCATAAAAAGTTGTGATCTTATAATATCTGTAAACCTTAGCGCTTCAGGATTGTTATAATATTCAAACTTTAAAGGGTACTCGTGATGAGGAAAGGATTCGAAGAATTCTTGATCTCTATCTTTTATATTATTTATCAGACCATAAAAAGGATCTCCAGAAGTTGTATTTTCGCCAACTGACGGTACATATCTATCATTTACGGTTGCACCAGAGCCTGCGCCGGGGGTCACTGACGGGAAGTTCATGGTCTCATCCAGCACTTGCGCGTACTGTACTTCATCATACAAACTGGGACTAGATACCAACTCTAAAAAATACTTATCCATCTGGAACTCGTCAGCAAAGTCTGGTATTTTTGTACCTTGCTGGGTTCCAATCTTTATCTCCACATACTGATTGAAAACCCTCTTCATAGATTCGTTAGCTTCCTTCATTACAGAAATAGAATCACTAGTAAATTTTTGTATCGTATCATCAAACAAGCACTCTTCATGTGTATCTGTAACTAAACTGTGATAAGACCTGTACAAGCTCGGCAAATTCACTTCAGGTACATCCGGCTTTTCTTCATAGTATCCAACTTCGGCCTTGATCGATACAACGTTAGATGTAGAAGCTACAATATTTTCCATTTCCTTTTCGAAGAACGGCTGTGGTGCGGCGAAGACGTTGTCTATAGAGTCTGGTTTTCTCGATTTCATCCCTGGTATGATAGAATTTTCAATCACCATTCTTTCTCTTGCCAAGTAATCTGCTAGCGCGCTGTATGCAGCCACACCGGGATTATCTCTAAAGTCAATCCTTAAAGATCCTTTCCACATTTTTTTGCCTGATTCGTTTGTAATAAAATTCTCGTTTTGTATAGAAGTTGCACAAAAAGGCCAGCCGCCAATAAACCTTTCTTCTGCTCCATTCCAACTCCAAAGCGTTCTGGTTGCAAACCTTAAGATATCTCTGTTTTCAGTGTTTAAAACATTGTTTCCGTCATAAAACAAGTGCCTGTTAAACACATTCAATTCTCTAGTAGCTGATATTAGCTCTCTTGGGCCGACTCGAATTGCATCGTAAGGTGCTAAAAAAGGCTCAGCTGGTTCGGCATTTGGAAGTGGTGGGGTCTGTCCCGGGCCCTGACAACCTGCCTGATTCGGGTTCTCTTCGCAAGACGTCGGTTGGGTAGTTACAACTTCACCACAGTTCTCTAAAGGACTCTGCTCTTCTGAGTTGCCGTTCTGATTTTCTTCCGCCATCAGTATATCCTCCTAGTAGTTGAACCTAGTGTGCTGGGCGAGGCTTGAGGTGTTCGGGCCGGCTCTTGTTGTTCACTTGTTTCACCCATCATGCTAGACAATTGTGACACAGTAACTGTCATTGGTTTTGCTGAAACCCTATAAGATCCTTCTGACTGGCCAACCCTGTCATCTACTTTAATCACAACAGTGCTCGAAGCAGAGCCAAGAGATTTTACATCCCCTGAATTAATTGCAACATAAGAAGCAGACGCTGATTTTCCTTGTTTTACTAAAATTCTCTTAGACTTAGAATTAATCAAATCTTCACCTGTTTGTTTTACTTTGTTGGACGTTCCTCTGGCCAACTTATTACTTAGTGAGCTAAAAATCTTGCTTTGAAACATGCTGCTTACCGCATTCTTATTATTTTCTTGACTCTTCTTGTATCTCTCACCGGAAGAAAACTGCTTATTTGAGTTTAGTGCTGCTGCAGATCCAACTTTGCCTAAGGGTGTTTTTATATCGTTTGAAGAAAAATTTCCTAAATTCAAGTTAATGTCTGCTGATAAAGTTTTCATGTCCGGCATATCTAACTGATATGTAAGGCCTGGTACATTAAAAGTGGGTAACTCTATTGGTGCATCACCAAGTATACCGACAGATTGATCAAGGGTTAGTTCTCCGGGTGTTCTTATGATAGCCTCTAAGTTTGCTGCGTGTCTAAGTGAAATGTCTGCTGGTAAGTCCAACCACTCTCTTATATCAAGTAATCTTGATGCATTGTCTTCCTCTGTGCTCTCAGTAATTTGCCAAAAAATATTAGGGCGAGCAGACATTTCACCTGCTTGAGAAATTAGAGATTCTAGATCGTATTCTACAAACACATCTCCAACATTAAAAGCTGTATTATATCCTGGTATCCTAGCTTTAAACTCTATGTTTTTTATGTTTTTGTCTGGTGAGTTTCTTTGTCCCAGTACTACCTGATTAACGCGAGAATCGGCTGCGGTAGAGAGCGTACTATCTTTAGCTAATATACCACTTAAAGTATTTAATAAGTGATCACAGTTTTTAGAAAAATTTAAAGCGGCATTTAAATCTCCGTTGTTATTTGGAATTATATTATTTTTAAGATCACTAGTTCGGGAAGCACTGGCATCATTAGGAGCAGGCCCAAAGATGCCCAGTAGACCCTGTAGGTTTACAAATAAATCAATCATCTCACCTAATCTGGCATCAAAGTTTGCCTCACTGTAGCTTTTAAAGTTGTCTGTGTATTCGTTCTTATTAAAGTTATAACCTCCTACATAGACATATGCATCCCTCTGTTCGTCATACTCTTTTCTACTCATTGATGCATGGAACAGAAAGTCGCTTAAAGTATTCTCAATGTAGTCTCTGAATAATTCTACCTTTTCTACAAAAAGTCTTTTAACATGATCATCTATTTCCATATAAATATTGTAGGCGTAGTTTCCAAAATTAATTTTTGAGAGGTCTCTGTCTTTTAATATGTAGGATCTCTGATACCAAGAAGAGAGTGAGTCGTTGTTTCGTCGGCGCGAGATGAAATTTGAACCATATCTAAACTCGCCGGGCTCTGAAGGAAATATATACCTATCATTTTCAGGCTGAGAAGTCTGAATAATCACTTGTTCTGTATCTTCTGGTGAATTTATGTCGTGCATTGGTGACCCAACTGCATTGTTTGATCGGGCACTATTAGACAATCTGTACCTAGTTATCTTAAAAGATCTGATAATTGTATTTCTTTGTAAATCCATTTCTTGGACGCCAAACCATGTTTTAAATCTTTCATAGAAAAATGGATACCTAGACCTTGTTTTTATTATCTCTTCAAAATCAATACTAAAATTAGTTGCACAAAAAACTCCATCTTGATTATCCACAAAGTGATCCGCATCATAAATTATTGGCTCTCCGCGCAGGGCCTCCGATCGTCTGTCAGTGCGATAAAATTCTTCTAGTGCGCGACGATTGATATTTTCTGCGTCGTATATGAATTGTTGCCTAACTTCTGGTATTATCTCTTCCGATCCATCAAAACCAATACCCTCAAAGCCGTCGTCGTCTAAAAGAAAGTTGGCAACAACCTTGGTATAGGGTATTACAATCTCACGTAATGTTCGCGCATTGGGGTGCATTGGATTTGTTGGGCCCTCCATCCAGCCAATATAATCTCCTGGCCCTGGATTTTCTGGGCCATGGTAGTGGTATGAGCCATGAAAGGGTGTACCATCATCGTATACAAGCATTGTTGTGGTTTCAGGAACACGATACACTTCGTTGGCTGAATCGTCTTGAACCGATACCAAGATCCTTTCCGATACAAAATTGCCACCTATCTGTTGTAGTCTTAAGTAACTTTGCTGATCGTTTCTGAGATTGAAGTTCTCCAGCAGGCGCCTGAAGTTTAGGTGTGTAAATGCGTAAAGTTTTACATCAGTTTCTGCTCTAGCTCCAGACGGAATGAATCTCCTTGTATCGATAGTTACTGAAAACGCTATATCTTTCAAGCTCCCGGCCTCTGCGGTACTAGAAGACTGTATTGATGAGTCTGTTACTAAAAGGTCTGCCTCTTGCTCTGTGAGTTCCTTTAATGAAACTACGGCATGGTCGTAGTTGTTAGTTAGTATAAAATCCCAATCCTCAGAATTACGTCCTGTGGCTTCACTGTAGCTCGCTACTCTTGATTTTGGATCTGACAAGTTTCTTTCTGAATTTCCGTTTAAGTGATCTACAACAAAATATACATCTACAAATTCTGTAAAGTATTTTTCGTCCATCCAAAATGGAACATCTCCTTGATCTTGAGATGTTAGAATTCCGTTAACAACTATGTCGTTTCGGTTTACAAATATCTTTTTGATATTCATTTGTGGTAACAATGTTTTAGATATGTCGCTCACTTTTACTGCACCCCTAAGTTAAGTAGAAAAAAAGTTTTTATTAACTTTTTCTCGCCGTGGTATTTCTTCTACCGAATCGTCCGTCTTAATATCAAAATATTTTAAGACCTCTTCAGTCTCTTCTAACTTAACTAAAACTTCTGTTGCGCCGGGATCTTGAATTGTTGGTTCCGTGGGTACTATTTCAAATATTTCTACGTCAAAGTTCTCCATTCCGTATTTAACGTTTGACTCCTCCAAAGATATCAAAAGAGGTTCAATTTTCTGCACAAGCTTTGACCCATCTAAAAACTCTACCTCTGATTCTGTAAAGTCTAACTGAAAAGACTCACTGTCATAAACTTCTCCATCTGGCGGAGTTACATTTGTTATGTCCCTTGTGACACTGTGAGTCAAGTTCATTGCTATTTGAGGAACCCTTAGGCCGTTGTTGAACCTGTCATTGTAAGAAACAGTTGTACTAGATATCTTTCTATTCCAACTTACCAAATTAAACCGAGGCGCTTCTTGCGTTGCTAGATCCATTGTACCTAAAGGAAAAGACAACAATCTTTCTGACTCTTCTGTGTTGTCTGTTTGTCTTAGTTCTTTGAATAAGTCTACCGTTCCATCTTCAATAGCTTTTGTTTCAATATCAAAACTGGTCTCCAGGCCCTTACGCAAGTATTGGGGCTCTAAAATAACTGCTTGCTTTATTCTGTCTTGTGCTTGGTTTATTGCATCAGGAGCACCACCGTACTCGTTGTCGTAAATAATATCGTCATCAAAGAAAACGTAATGGTCTGGTTTAAAATTTCCCTTTGCTACCTTTCTCTTTCCGAAAGGTGTTAGTTCAATTTTTATGACTGATTCTTTCTTATTAACAAAAGTCATTACTGATCCTCACCCGATTCATCAATTATGGGAGCAACGCCGTCAAAAATATCGACCTTGCCCTCTAGTTTAACTAGTTCCACTATTGAAAAGAAATCGTATGGCCAGTTGAAACTGTACTTAGAATTTTCTAATTCAGGAGTTGCGTTGAAGGTACCTCTGCTATCATCAACTGTGAGACCCAGGTCAACACCTCTAAGTGAGTTTCTCTTTACAATATTTAAGTCGAACTCTGCTCTCTGCTTTGCTTTGATTACAATCCAGCGGATCTTATCCTTCTTAAAGTCCATTGGAACTTCAGTTGGGCTTAATTCGTTCAAAAAGTTTGATACGTACTGTACATCTTGAGATACGCCTGAGATACCCTGTGTTGAATCTACTGTGGAATATCGCAACTCTTTACCACTGAAGTCGCTGGTTGGCGCAACGTTTTGCCATATGTTGGCCAAGTCTTGCTTTGTAAACTCTGCTGAGTACTGGAACACATACATCATCTTGTTTCTAAACTCTTCCGGAATTACAAACTTTTCTTGCATCCTCAAGATGTAAGCTGCGGCCTCTGTTGGGCCTTGGCCAGGAGTGTTGTACAATCTTTCTGCTTCCTGTTCTGCAGCTATATACTCCTCACTGTTTGTAACCAGCGCTCCCAGGCGCGCTACTGTGGCCTCGTGCACACTTCTATTAAGTTGCACAGCTGCGTCCAAAGAAGATTGGTCAAGGTTAAAGTAAGTGATTACCCCACCTTCTTCATCTGGTTCCAAGAAAGGTATCGCAATAACCGATTCGTACACCACTTTTCTGTCTCTTAATTGACCTACTTGAGTGCTTATGCTGTTCTCGTTAGTGAAGCCAACGCGGTCGGCAAGTTGGTTTCTAGACCTGGTAACATCAGGATGTGGTGCTATCCTTAGTGTATAACCTTCGCCTTCTGACTTTGGTATCGTGCCGGCCTGGTGCCACATACCAGTTGAAGAGGTTAAGTAAGGTATAACTGATGCAGACGGATGGCTTGTGTAAAAGTTTTTCCACCCTCTTTTCTGCCACGGCAGTCCGGATCTTGAGTTTCTGCTTTCTACCTGATTCGTATCTAAGCGAAGCGAAGACACTGTTGCATCAACAAAGTTGAGAATTGGTGTTTCCCATCGAGGCTGAATTACCCACCTAGTACGCTGGTTCAAGGTAGTTCCTTGGTCTGGGTTGTCCGATTCGTAAATAACGAAGCCATCCAGCTTTAATGACGCTGATAGCGACATTGCATTAATATAGTTTGTGTTCTCACTAGCGTTGTCTGGTGTAGCAGAAAAGTTTACATATGAATACTGTGCACCATCTATGATTTCTTCTAGAGTGTGCTCTCTTGATTCTGTTGGTGTAAAAGATATATCAACATAAGGTGATGAGTCAGTATCTAAAAATGGTGGCACGAACGGAGAATGAGCATGCTGGTTTGTGAACTTCTTGCTTGAACCACTATCCAGCAATGTGAACTCCCCTTCGTCTACCGGTGGGCCAAAGGCTGAGTGCCGATCATACATTCTAAGGCCACTGTTCACAACCTCTACTCGCATCTTGTATATTTCGTTTGCAAACAATTTGGGCGCAACAACACCTCTAGTTTCTAAAGAGGATACCTTTCCGTCTTTCAGGAAGAAGTTGACTGTTTCTGCACAGAAGTTATTTATGGCCAAACGATAAGGCTTCATCGTTGTATCAAAAGACTTTTTAAGGCTAAAGCTAGATACGCCTATATCTATCTCGTTGTTGGTTGTATCTAGCTCACCGAACTTAAATGGAAAGTCCATAACCTTGCCCGAATACTTATCTGCGTGATAGATGCTTGCAGATGGATGTGGCTCTTGGTCTTCTATGGCCACGCCTCTTAGTGAATCTGGAGACATCATCTCTTCGAATGTTATTCTCTTATATACATCACCCTTAAGTCTTGCAATACCAGAATCAGCTGTATTGTTAACGATTGACCCCGTAAAACTATTTATGCTCTCTAGAGCTGGACTGAATGAGTTCGCCGGCGAGACAATGTTTCTTTTTATTATGTCAAAACTGTCAATTGCAGATGCGTAAGCCCTGGAAATTAAAACTGAATGGTTATTACTTGACCCAGTTAACGCTGAGTTAAATATTAAATCGCCATTTAATTCTAGAGAGTTTACTCTTAAAGTTGTTGGCTTGGTTATATCCGTAGGCCGTACAATATCCTTAAACAGTTCTGTGACCAGAGACCACTTACCGTCTAGGCCCTCTCTAAACAAAAAGACATGTTCAGCTCTAACTGTTTTACCGCCACCCGAATAAGTGTTAGCAGTGCTAGCGATTAAATTAGAGTTATTTAGTTTGATCTGTGTGCCGAAACTGGAGCCTGGGGCTAACGCTAGAGGTAGAAGATTTGTAATTGTTTGATGGTGAGAAAAGCCAGAAGATCCTGATTTATATATATGCACCACTCCGGACCGAACCACAGACTCAGTTTCTGAATATTTGTCATGGCTCGGCTGAGATATTGCCAACGTCTGTCCGTCCGGAGATATTTGCACATTTTTAGCAAACTCAGAACCTATATATAAATATTCTGTAGGCGGTGAAATTGTTTGGGTCAGTGTAAATTGTCCGGTTGTTGAGGATGGTTCATATAGATAAGCTGCTCCCCCATTAAGTGTGTCGTTAGCGCCTGGATCTCCAGGGCGGCCGACGATAAGACAATGATAGTCAGATATATCAAAAGTTTCTCCGTAATCAGAATCAAGAACTCCTGGGTAATCCGGACTGTGAAGAGATTGGAAAAGGTCTGTGCGACCATCAATATTCGAAAACCCACTTACGGTCGATGTATTAGCGCTGCCTCCTGAATAGCCGGATTTGTAAATATAGATTCGGCCGAATTCGCTTGACAGAGATCCGTTACCAGCTAGTGTTTTTAACTTCGCGCTGGTCACTATGTAATTTGAGTTCAATACTGTTGTGCGACTGAAATTATTAGATTCTACCACGTCCCCAGTTGAAAAATTACAATTACCGGTACTGTCACCATCAAAAGGTGTGCAATTGTATCTTGGGTCATCAGGGTTTTTAATTGTAGAAATTCGATTGCTAGAGTAGGTGCCTCCGTTACGCTCATATAACAAAATTGAACCAGTGTTTTCCGGGACGTTTGTGGCTATAGAGGTTGGATTAGCAAGTGCACCTGCAGTGACATTGCTGCGAGTCGACAGAGCCAAATAGTCAGAATGCATAGCGACCACCTGAAGGTTGGCGCCCTGGCCGCCAAACGATTCGTCATCGCCAGCTGGAACTGCGGCATCTGATGGGCAAGATATTGTCTCCACAAAACTAAAACCATCTTGTTGGCCGGTGCTTGAAGTGATTTTGTATACGTGCGCCTGTCCTTGCTGTTTGTTGTTTGAATCTTGAAAAATATTGTTTGAAATAACCAAGTATTCTCCTGCCGACGCGACGTGGATGCTATGTCCAAAGGTGTTATTGGCAAAGGTTCTCGTTATTTTTTGGTAACCTTCCCCGGATCCTAAACTGGCTAGCGCTGAAGGACTGTCAGATGTAAACAACGGATAATCAACAGCCATACCTGACTTGATTGAATTCATCAAAACACCTGGTGCAAAAAGTGGCTTAATACTTTGCTGTAGGTTTGCTCTTATCTTTGTTTTTAGTAAGACCTCTTGATCTACAACGAAGGCCGGTTTGTTTTCCTCCCCTGTTGTTTCAAAATCAAACTCTGGCATGTACCCTCTTGTGAAAAGCTCAGTTATCTGCTGGACTCGTTCTACTGGGTAGAAGCCTCTGTAAGGAGTAAACTTAAGTGCTGCTTTGCATCGAAGTGTTAGCTTAAGTGGGTCACCTAAATTATTTGCCTCTACATGGTCTAAGGTTACACCAAAGTACTTCATCATGTCTGATATGCCATATGTTTTGTAGAAATTTTCTGACACCTGAAGTTCTTGCGATGAGGTGTGATAAACTGCACCAGTAACTGATAAGAACGCTTCTCTACTTGTTAGTTCGTTAAATTCACCTGCTGAATTAAGAATCACATCTTCTATGTGGTCGCTTATAATAAACTCTGGTACAAGTGAGTGGTCTTGGCCGACTTGTCTATAGTTTTCTGCATGCTTTTCAAAGTCTGTACTAAATGGGTTTGATCCAAGTTGTTCCGCAGCTTTCCATTCTGCTTCACCAGCAAGGTATTCATGGCCATCATGTATTTGTGGTATACGCCTACTATAAACAGGAGCAACAGGCGGCGTACCGTACTGAAAGTTTGCGCCGGCGCCAAAGATACTGTAGTCATTCTGTAATATACCTTCTCCTCTAGACCCTTGACTTGTAACTGTATAGGTAAAACAATCTCCCGACGTTGTGCTATTAAATGACGACGTAACCAAATCTAGTGGTGTTAAGTTAAAACTAGTTCTTGCATCAAGCGGCCACCGTGATGCTGTAATGAAATGAGGGTTTGCCCCAACTGATGATGCGGACGATACGTCTGCAAAGTCTACGCCATGGCCATTTGACGATCTGTAATCAAACTTGTTTGCTTGCTCTGTTTTATAAAACATGCTAATCGTATCGGGAGAAGAGCTAGTATCTTTGGCTGCTCCGGAATTGACCCCTGGCAGAGTGCTGCCGCTGGCATAGTTAATGACTTGTGTTGAGGTCGCTATGAGGTCGAGGTCATTAAGCTTCCAATAGCCCAATGCTTCGCTGAGTCTAGGTATTGATGCATCATCGTAGCAGAAACCTAGATTGGCAATTGTTTGTATTTGAGAATCAGTCAAAGGAGACACTGAAGGGTTGTGAATCCACATCAAAACCTTTGCTATGTTTCCATCAAATGCGAATGACGGCGTGCTGGCTGCCGAAGCGCCGATGCGTAATGGTGTTGTTGTGTTTGCCGTCAGAACATTAATCTTGTTATCAGTGGGATCTATGGTTTCTATCAAAGAACCATTGACATAAAACTTAACCACACCAGATGGATTCGATTGCGTTGCAGGAATAAAGGCGACCGCTACATGGTACCATTGACTAGTAGTGAAAGCTTCGACATTACTAGTGGTTGTCTCATTGATGACGAAGACCCCGCTGGTTTGGCCGTGGATAGTAAATTGCAACTTTTTATTGCTTAGTCTGAACTGGTATTCGCTGGAGCCAGCTTGGCCAGTAGTTTTCCCTATAATCATTTGCGACCCACTAAAATCATCTGGCTTAATCCAAGCGGTAATAGTGATGGGAGTTGTCACGAAAGCCCTGTTTTGTAGGCCTGAACTTGACGCTGCGATTGGCGAAGTAGTTGCTGCATTTGCCGCAGCATCATGATTACTCTTTGAGTCTACAAGTGTAACACCACTGGCATTACTAGTTTCATCAAGCTTCCACCATCCCACTGCTTTATTATACTGAGAGTGTGTTGAGTAGTCATAAGTAAACCCATTATTGTAAAGTTCAGTAGCTTCACCAGCACTTAGCTCGTGATTCTTAAATACTATTACATTTGACATACTACCGTTAATTGCAGTGGTGGTACCGTTGGTTAAACCACCGATAGAAAATTTTGCAGTTGTATTTTGCATTTCAGAGTAATTGACCTGTGAACCTGAGCTGTCAGAAGGATTAACGATTGCTCCGTTTTTGTATACTTTGAGTGTTGTTGTGCTTGGATTATAAGTTACCACATAATGAACCCAATTGTTATTATCAGAATTACTGTACACTCCATTAACCGTAAACATGTTTGCGCCTGAATTAGCACCAGAACTTAATCCGGTAGTGTCGTTCAGGGCCAAAGTCATACCGGTGGATAACTGTAGATTATATTCTCTTAGCGTGTTTGCATTTGCCATTTTGGCCAAAGGAAAACATGTGGCGGTGGATGCTCTCTTGATCCAGAACCCAAAACTAAACGGTATATCTTCATCTTCTTTCTTTTTAAGGCCAGATGAGGCGGCCGCGGTTTGAGTAACTCCAGTTCTGGTCCCGGTCAAGCTGCTCTTTAAATCGGTAGCATTACCATTTGATGTGTGATTCATCTTCCAATATGCCACAGCGTTTGAATAACTTGTCAATTCTCTTAGGTCGTGAGGATAACCTCCGTTAAAAACACCAGTCACTGCAGCGTTGTCCAGTGCTGAACTGTATATGGCCATGTTAGATAAGTGGCCTTTAAATCCGTTTTGAGATGTGCCACCGCCAGCACCATTCTGGACCGGTGTACCACCTATTCTTGTCACATATGTGCTATTTTTCATCGCTACATATGAATTACCACCACTAGCCGTGCCCACAACTTGCGTCAATGTATTGCTTTCATGTGTTCCGTGGTAAAGCACTGCTTTGTTTGCGATTGATGGATTATAAACTATCGTAAAAAATTTCCAAGAACTTGTTGATACTCCGGTGCTGAAGGTATATGATTTAATTTGCGGCATTCCTTCAGGTCCCTTAGGATCTACAAGCCTAAGCGATAGATTTCCAGTAGTTTGATCTGCGGTTATAGCCCACTCGCCTAAAAGCGCATTAACTGAAGGCGTGCCGAGTACGTGTTGCTTACTTATAATAATACCCAAGGCGGATAAATCTGTTGCCTTAGCCCAGAAAGATATAGAAAAGGTAGAGTCAGCGCGGACTTCTTGCAGTAAATCATTAGGGTCAGACCCAGATGAGACCAATGCAACGTCAGCGCTACCGTTGTCTGTACCGCCGTTCCCTGATCCACTGTGATCCGTAATATCTGCGCCTGTAGCTTCCGTCAGTTTCCACCACAAAACTAAGTCAGCTGCTCTTGAGTGTGTGTTATAATTAAAAACTCTGGCGCGGCCGCTGGAGTCAGGATTATACAGCTCATTAACTTCTAAAGCGCCCAACGGCTGTGCGTTTGCAGCGTGTTTAAAAATTACCAAATTTGAAATGTCAGCAGCGATTCCCTCATCAAAACCAGATGTTGATTTGCCACAACCCAAGGTAAATTTCGAGACGGTATCTTGCATTTCAAAATACTCACCTGATGCGTGTGTTCCAGACACAGATGAGCCACCGTTGCGGTTGTTGAAGAAAGACACTGTACTTGCAGTTCCAGGTCTATCAGGTCTAAAAGCTACAACTATATGCTCCCAGGCAGTGTTGTTGTTGGCCAGAAAATCTGATGCTGAGGAATATTCCCGAATGCGGGCCTGATTGTTTTCACCAGTTGTATCCATAAGGAATAATTTTATTTGTCTATTATTTTGAACGAGCAAGAACTCCTTAGCCGTGTCGGCCGTGCCCCATTTTCCTAATATTTCTCTGTCAGCTCCACTGGTGTCTGCAGTATCCTTCTTCATAAAAAAGGCTATTGTAAACGGAACATCTTCATCTTGGGAAGACATAAGCTGTGGGTTTACATTGTTGGCCCGCAATGATGGTGATCCTATCTTCGTAGCTGTTGTATTGCCTTTTATATCGGTAAGTGTCTCAGAGTTAAGTTTGTAATAAACTTGCATGTTGCTAAATGTTTCATGTTGCTTTATTTCCCAAGCTTTACCACTATTATACAGACTGTTTACTTGAGTTTGAGTTAACTCCGTTCCTTTATTCCAAATTACAAAGTTATGCATATGAGTTTCTAAGAAGTCAATATTACCTGCTCCACTAGTTTCGGCTCCAATAGTGACCTGTGTTGGTGTCTGTGTCATAGAACTATAGCTAGCGGCTGTTGCTGTTTTGGTTTCAGCAGGACTGTTCTGAGTAAGTTTAGTGGAATTTATATAAAAATCAACCTCGTTAGCACTAGCCCTATATACAACTACGATGTGCTGCCAAATAAATTGAGTTACCTCCAGTGTTGCCGACGAAAACACTTTCGCCACTTGCGCGTTGTCGGCAGTTGGACTTGTTGGCCTATCGTCGTACAGTTCTAAAGTTAATGTTTTATCTGAATTAAGTCTCAAATTCCATTCTTTTTTAGAATCCAAAGCTGTACTGGCAGCTGTTGAAGCGTCATACTTTGCTACAATAGTGGCAGTGTTGACAGTTGGAATTATCCAAGCAGAAATAGAAAACGATGTATCTTGATAATCCTTCTTTGTTAGAAAAGTAGTCGTGTTAGAACCAGGATCAACTTGGGTACCACTTGAATTATTAACAATAATTTGCATATTTTGATGGCCCAGAGTATCTGTTTGATTAGAGCCTGCATTTTGATTTAACTGCCAGTATCCTGTCAATTCTCTAGATTTTGAGTGTTTTCTATAATCATAGTAATGCTGACCGGTGATGCCGTTTATTCCAGCCAACTCACTGAATTGATTAACATGCCATTCTGCCGTTCTATCATCGTTGGCAAAAAACAAAAGGTTGCTAAGATCACCGTCCATGCTTCTTGCAGCAGCAGTGGTGGTGCCTGACCCTGTTTCTAGGTCGCCGGATGGTGTGCCGATTCTAACAGAGTTTGCAAAGTTTGCTGTTCGAAGTGATGGTAAACCTTCTCCAGAGACTGTAACATTAGCACTGTTAGAGTTAGACCTCCAGTGACCGGTTGAATTTAGTGAGCCATTTACATAAAACTTAACTTCTATTCTTGTAGTGAAATCGTCGAAATAAGGATGAATTGCTACATGGTGCCACTGGTTTGCAGTAAGAAAATTAGTACTTTCAAATTCAACAAACGAGTATCCTGTTCTATCTGTGGTTCGAAGTCTAGAATCATACATTCTAAATTTTATTTTTTCTCCCATCTGATATATGACATACTCATTTTGCTTACTTATTATACATTCTCTAAGAGTTGCGTCTCCAATGTCATGGGGCCTAAACCAAAAAGCCTTAACAAACGACTTCATTAGTTTTTCCTGAATATGGAGTTGGCCGCTAACAGGGGGAGTTGTTCCAGTTACATTGGTAACATTACTATCGCTTGAGTTGGTACTGAAAGGATTTAAAGGTTTTGACAGTGCGGTTCCGTCAGGGCCTGAACAATTTTTGAAGTCGGTATTTTCGTCCAATTTATACCATGCTACTATATCATTAAATCTGGTATTTTCGTGGTAATTAAATAGCTTGCCACCATTATATATTCTTTCCCAGTCAAAATCTGATAAGACATGTTCGTCCTGATGAGTGTAAGTTTTTGAATTAATGGTAACACTTTGACCATCGTGTTTCCACAAGACCAAGTTTGACAAGAAGCCTTCCCAGCTAGAACTTGAGGTCCTATTGGGCGCGCCTCCAACAATGAGCTTAGCAGCGGTGCCTGTATGTGCAGCCATTCTTATAAACTTATAAAGGTTGTCGGATCCGACATTCTCTGGCGCTGATATTGTGCTGAATAAGGAACCATTCTTATAAAACTTAACAATTGGAAAGCGGCCGTTATCTAAAGAGCCGAAATCTGCCCGAGTCAAAAGAGGCTCATGACCGTCTGATAAGTCGCCATACACAACTGCTTCAACAAGAGTATTGTTCAGGCCTCTGATGCTCCCTCTATCTTGCATCGTAAAAGTGACTTTTGTTGCGTTTGTCTCTCTACTAACAGTAAATCTTGCATTTGTCATTGATCCCTTATGATTATTTACGGCAGTCTCTAATCTTGTAGCTAAGTCTCGGTTGCTGGCGAGTGCTGTACCATTGGCTCCGGAAGTTCCAACCTTCAATGTGCCTATGAATTTTCCACTATCTCCAGCTGGACTCTGTGCTGTGTAAATATGTGAAGATGTAGTGGAGTCAAAGTGTATTTTTACGTAGTTATCGGTTGCAACGTTTAGTCTTAATCTGAACTTATGATCATTTCCATTCAGAGAACTAGCTGAACCATTTGAGTCAAACTGTATATCTTGAGTTGCGAATGCATCCCCGGCGTTGCCGGTTGGCCGGTCATATGTGATCCCTATATGTTGCCAATCACTATCCCGACCTGTTTGTCCGCTTGTCAGTATATTTGGGGCGGTGTAGTAAACTATATGATCAGTCGTACCACACTTTGTATAAAGAGACAAACTTCTATCTTTTTGGGCTACAGACCACTCAAAATCCCCGACATTATTTCCTCCGTTGGATTTGCAGACAATCACCTTTATATCATTACTTTCAAAGCTGCCATAAGATGTAATCGAAGATGGTTTCATCCAAAAACCAATTGAATAATCGCGTTCGAAATCGCTCGATTGCTTGACCATTGAAAAGTTTTTACTTGCGTTGGATACGCCAGTGTGGCCACCGGGGTCTGCCTCTAAAAAGCCACGGGCGTTACCAGAATTAGTATCTTCTTCAAAATGGCAAAACCTAGGTGTCGTCGTTGTAGATGCAGGAGTTATATATGAGTATCTATCGTTATCAGATATAAAATATGCCGCTCCATTAGTTTCTTGAAATTGGGCGTATCTAGTGCTAGATACTGTTGTTTGTTCATTTACAAATGATAAATTGTTATTCGCTGAAAGTCTGATTGCATCGTTTGTTCCGTCGAAACTTGTTGCCTGTTGAGCGCGCTCTGTGGGGCCACCGACGAAAACTAGCGACCCATTATCATTCGTTGCTTGAATATGTGTATCATTAGAGGCTGCGGATCCATTTAAAAATGATTTCACGGAAACAGCGCTTTCTGTTGACGTGGCAAATGTTAACGCGTCGTTGTCAGCAACTTGAAAGTGCTCTTGAGACGGACTTTGATCAAATGTCGAAACTGCTATAGACGTCTCAACTGGAGCTATAAAAGTAAAGTCATCGTGGTCGTTCACCTCTGCTCTGGAGCTGTTAGCAGTAAATGATCTAACTGCTACATTAGTAATTGACGAAGTAAGAGGCGTAAGCATATCATTATCTGCAATCTGTATAAAGTCATTAGTTCCATCAAACTTAAAGGAGGCGCCGGCTTGGTTTGCCAAGATTCCCACATTTGTTTTTGACCCTACATGATTTACAATAGATCCTGTTAGCATTATCTGCCTAAGGGCCCTAGTGTCTCGCCAAGCATGAAAGTCAAATTTCTCTCTTATTCTAGATTCTTTTGTAAAAGTATTGACCTCTCTAGGGTACAGAGTTTCAATATAGTTTATCTCAGTTGCAAAAATGTCTTCTTCTTCTACTGATAGATCGCCCAACTCTCTGAGTATATCCGATACCGTTTCTGGTAATCTTACATCTTGTATTCCCAGTCTTTCCGTTAAATCATAGTTTGCAAACGTACTTTCTTCATTGGCGGCGGAGATCTTAAGAGATGCTAGTCTTGTTTGAATCGCTGGCAACCCTGATAATATACCTGCTGATGATCCTAATGCTACCAGGCTAGTTTCGTCATTGTTCCAATAGTGCTCTAGCAATGTCTGAGAGATACTTCTGGTTGTAAGATCTCTGGCTTGGGCCCCATGAAAGGTTATGGTCAAGGGATTAAATCTGTTAGTTGCCATAATTTCATCAAACACTTCAACCGTCTTTTCTACTACAGCTGTACCCCCGAGGTCAATATCTTGCAGATTAGGATTAGTGCTCCACTTATACCTTTGTATTGTCTTTGGGAATAATTGTGTCCTTGAGGTTACCGCGTTTTTACCTGTTACTAGTGAAAGTTTTGCATTTAGTCTTTCATATCTAGAAATTGGATGTTCATATCCTCTAATTTGCTTCCATGTTGGCCAACCATAGGGGCCTTGTACATTTAGGATTTGACTGTTCAGTGCAGTATCCGTATAAGTAACAGTATTGGTCGTAGTGTTCAAGGACGCTGTAGCGTAAAAATTACCGTGTACAAAGTCCAAGTTTGGTACAAGCTGTGAAGACCCAAGGAAACTTATTGTCTGACTTGATTTCATAGAACCTGAAACTCTGCCCATGGTGTGCTGATGGCCGTAGTTTTCGTTTTTATTCAAAAAAGAGTATACGTCTTCATCTGCAGAAGCTGCGATCCAAGAATAGCTAAAATCATGTGCTGGTATTGGTCTTTGGATGTATGCATTGTCGTGATCTATTTGCTGCCCTAATGATCCTGTAGTTCTAGTTACGTTTCTGTTTGTCTTATGCAGAGATGACTGAGTTCTAGAGTTTACAACAAAGTCTGTCTTTGACATTCCGGATGGGGCAGCGTCTGTTAATGTTATTGTCCCCAAGTGATTGCTATGATCTAAGACATCAATCAAGTTACCACCAGGTATTGGCAGAGCCTGCGTTATCGTCACTACGTTATTCGTGGCAGAAGCAATTAATCTACTGTTAGCATTGAGACAATTTGCAAGATTTGTTGCGGTAGCATCATTACTGAGGCCTCCTGCAATACTAAATGTTGGAGTATTAGTATTGCTGGTAGATGTACTACTGCCGTTGGCGGTTGCCGTTATCGTGGTGCCATCATTTAACTTAAAGCTCACTGTGTCGCCGGCAGTAAGATTAGCGCGATTAGTGATTGTTACCGTTGCGGTTGCTATAGACCCTCTTCTAGTTCCGAACTGGTCTGAATGCTCAGCTTGAAGCTTATTCAAAGTGTCGCGAACTAAAAGGTTTCTATAGTTCATGGTATTGTAAACAGAGAATTCTTCTGACTCTGAATCCATCGCGAAAGAGCCTTGAGATTCTGGCGAGCCAGGTGCTGAAAATCTGTTTACTATAACATGGTCTGTTCTTCCTCTATCTGGGACGCTATAATTTACTATGTCCGTAAGACCACCATCTTGAGGTAGTGTGAACACTCCAACCCATGACCCTTCATTGTCTACAAAGTGATCATTGTTTGTAGCTCGACCGTTTGTCATGACAATTTCGTAGTCTTTGTTATAGTTTCCTAGTACCAAAGAAGACGTGTCGTGTCTTATATTTGAAACATTTGCAAATCTTGTACCAGATACACCGCGGAAATACATTGACTTTGGTGCATTGATTGGTGTAGGGTCAACCGTTAAAGTTTTGGTACCAGTGTTTACGTTTAATGAATAAGCTTCTGGCCTTTCCGAAATAGCGGTACCAAATCGAACCTTGTTATGGGGCATGCCACCAATGTGAGTTTCACCAAATGGGCCGCGGAGAGACTTCTCACCGGTGATGTCGAAGTCAAGATGGTTATTTGCTACTCTTACATTGTCCTTGAGGCCGGGCAGATCGGTACCAGCCGATGAAGACACAAGGTTAAATGGCAATATAAGATCAGAGTCTCCATCTAGGTACCCTGTGGTTCCCGTTACGTCGGTCTTGCCCTTGTACATCTTCTTCTTATTTGGGTTAATGTTGTCAACACACTCTGGATCCAGGCCCAGCGCTGACCCCTTTAGCGTTATATTGGTGCCCGTATTTATAATCTTGTATAGTTCTGTGTTCTTGCTAGCATCACGGTTAAAGCCTGCCTTGTTTGTGACAATATTATCGCCTGTAAGCTTATAAGGTTTGACCAACCTTCTAGTTGCGTATGTAGATCCACTTACTTCGGTATATGCAATTTTTTTAATGGCTTCACGATCTGTACTTACCTCTGATCTTTCTTTTAACCACAAGCAATTTTGATCTTGTGGCCGGGTTTCGTCCCAACCGCGAGTGACTGTTTCGGTTCCAGAGGGCAAATCGGCAGTGCTAGAGTCTACGATTGAAGCGCCGCTCGTAAGCGTACCGTGAAAACCACCTACATAATCTATTATTCCATTTGTGCCGGTCTTGTCCAAATCATCGCCCATCTTCCACCATGATATGATGTTACTGTAGGCGCTGAATTTTGTCATATTCTTAACTTTGCCAGAATTATAGACTTCTGTAACTTCTGCATCACTTAGCTGTTTGTCAAACATGCAAATATCTGCAAGTTTGTCTTCAAACACTCTCGCAGCAGTTGAGTTGGCAGCGCCGTCTTTGGTTGCGCCGAGAATCAAAGGAGTGATAGTATTACGCATATTATCATACCCGCTACCGCCAGTACTGGTTTCAGAGGTTGTTGCTGCGGTGACTGCTCCATCTGTGTATAATTTTATTCCCGATGCGTTTCCAGATCCGTTGTACGTCATAACAACGTGGTGCCATGTGTTATCTGTAAGTGTGGCGGCGTTCGCTAGACCGCGTATGGCATCACCAGTCGAACTTTTACTAGTATCATACATAAACATCCGAAGTTCACCGTTAAAGTGTTTAAACAGATATTCTGTTTTATCGGAACCTGAATCAAGCTCCGCCTTTGAAATAAAAGGTCCGTTGTCGGCGCTAACGTCTCCAACAAACACCCATGCAGATAAAGAGAATGGTTTGTCCGATGTGCCATCAGTGAAACTGAAGTCATTTTGGTCTGAAATCAGTACGTGATCATTTTGGCCGTCAAGCAAGATTGCTTTTTTGTTTACCAGCTGATCAAAAACAGTTTGAGCATGACCGTGCTCCCAATCATAAAGCAGCTCGTTAACACCCAAAATAGGATATATTCTGTCTGATGGGTCTTTAAACTCTACTGTTGGAGCCTTGTGCTCGTACTTGTTCCTCTCTAGAACATGACTTTCTACTACATCTTTTATTTCAGAATCCAAAAAAGAACTCGCTGGTATTAGTTGGCCCAAGAACTTAGACAGGGAAGAATCAATCCACTTATAATATTCTATGAATTTTTCAATATCTGGTTCGTTGCCCACTCTTAAGAAAAATCTGTTTCTTATCTTTTCTAGTAACTTGTATTTTCTTCTATACTTGTTAACAGGTTCGCCAATTATATTGCTGAACCCTACAATCCCAGCAAAAAAGTTCACCATTTCACGAGAAATAACTTGGTACATGCTCTTTTCAAAAGCAAAATTATAAGTTACGGGCTTTGAATCTGCTTGGAATTTATCAAGCTCAGTGCTCTTAATCTTAACTCTATCACTAGAATAAGCATTATCAGGGCCGAAATACTCTACTCCGGGCAAGAACTCTTGCGATATTGCTTCAGATTGGTTCACCAGACCTTGAGCTTTACCATTATACTTGTGTCCAATTCCGTTGCTAAGTGAGCCACTGGACATATCTAGTATCTCCAACTCTCCACCTGCTGATGAAGAAGTGTGAGCCTCGAACTGCCACCTAAATATCAGACTGTCCAGAGACAAAAGATTGGCGCCTGAATCAAAGTTAGATATACTCTGTGGCTTCTTTCTACCAAAAACCTTTGGATTTTGTGCGTGCTCTTTTAATTCCTCTTCTGTAAGTACATCTCTCCAGGCATTGAACCCCAAAACCTTAACGTCTGTAGATTCCAAGAGAGATCCTGAAAAGTTTGTCCTGTGTGAACCAACAAAAACTGCCTTGTTCTGTTCAGATATCTTGTTATATGCGGCCGCAGAGATACTAGCTGAGACTTGAAAGCTATTTTTTAAGACGTCTAAATCGTAATTGTATCCCGTAAATTCTATGAAATACTCAGAAGGAGTCTGAATATTGAAGTCTATTCCTTCTTTCGCTCCCACTCTAACTGATACGTTCCAATGCTGGTTTTCATATACGTCCGGTATATAACTTGAGCTTATAGAATTTATTATTCCTTCCGAGGAGGTTAATTCAAAGTATGCCGACGGCTCATTGAAGGCCCTCTTGACAGCACGAACTTGCAAGGAAGCATTGTCGGTTGATCTAAAAGTTAAGCTGGCGTTTGTCTGAGCATCATCGGCAATAGAGTGCATACCGAACAGCGACGCGCTAGTCATCCCAACCGAACTATTGATATCGTACTTTGGAAATATAAAATTACCTTCCATCGTAAGTGGTGATGAAGTAGAAGAACCTGTTATAAAACTGGCCGCATTAGTATCAGAGCCGGAAAGCGCATTGTATATATTGCCTTGGAAGTTTTGACCCTTGAAACTGAGCGCTTTTTGCTTTACAGTGGTATAGATCGGCTTGGTGATTAACTCGTATTCTTCGTTGTCACCATAAGCATTGAGTTTTATTATTTCATCATCAACGCCAAAGCATCTGATCAAGTTTCTAAAACTGTCTTCCGTTCCCTTTGTTTTCAATATGTGTATCAAGTTCTTATGAATGTTCGAAAGAACCAATCTCTTAACTTCTTCTAGGTCATGCTCGAAAGAAACTTCCTCCGTTCTGTTAAAGAATCTCTCGAACAGTGTCGCATCTTGAAAAATGTCCGATGACACCATACCAAAATGTTCTAGTATATTTGAAACCCAAGGTTTTGCATGGTGGCCTGTAAATTCTTTTAATGATATATCTTCACAACCAACCAAAAATTGGTTGTTTTGAGATTGCTTATAGGAGCCCTTTTCTGCAAAAAATTCCTGATATGAAAAGTCTTTCATCTTTGGTAGTTGTTTTATCTTTATGAAAAGGTCATCGAACGTTGATGACATTATTTGCAGTAAGTCTAAGAACTCACCAGTATCGGTATCTGTAAAGTGTTGCGGTACAGAATTACGTAGCGATGCTAGGTTAGATACGTCATGTGACCTACCTCGCTTCTTAAGCTCTGTTTCTAAGGTAGTTATTTTCGTGTTCTCTGCGTTTATTATAGGGTCACCATGTTCTACATAGTTTTCTTCTGGTATAGCCTCAGATAGCGTAATTGCGGAGTCTAAAGATCTTAATGATGAATCCCAGTTTACTATCTCACCATTGTTAATTCTGCCAGAATAGTCCAACACAACCTTGTCGGCTGCCTGTGTTCCCAAGATACCTTCGTTAAACTTATAGTATATGCCTAGGTCGGCGTTAGTGTGATCGTTGTCTGTGCCACCGTGAACTGGGCTATACCAGAATCTGCCTATCTGCTTTTCTGTTCTGGCCGTTTTCCATATACGAACTTCGTCCAAAGAAGCGCTTAGCTGGCCTCTACCCATCGTAGCACTGGCTCCATTCACTGTAGAAGCACCTATCGTTCCGGATAAAAAGGTATTGACTGGTCCAATTACATGGCTTTGGCTGACTGTGTGATTCAGTGTACCGTCAACATAGAACTTGTATACTGTATTTGTACCAGAGGTTATTGCTGTGATTGCATAGTGGTGCCACTTTCCGTCAGCAACGGAGGCTTTTGTAATTGTCGTGTCACCCAGATTAACACCGCGGTTGGTGCCGGTATTACCTGTTCCAGTTGATCCTGATCTGTATGTAAAGTAAAAAGGACTCTTACCAGAAACAGATGGAGACTTGATTTCCACTGTCATACGTCCAAAGTTTGAGCTATTGGTCGCAGTGTCGGAAGAGTTTATGTCTAAAATGACCTCTCGTGTGTGTTGGCCGAGCCAAGAGCTGTTGTCTTTCTTTAGCCAAAATTCAACTGTGTTACCAGTTGTACCATCGATCTTTATATTACTTTCTCTATTCTTTGAAGAGTCATATATTGTGTTCTTTTGTGGGCCGCCGAAGAACTTAATAAACTTTGGCGTTTGAACTGTGAAGTATGGATTTTCATTTGCGCCGCTAGATGGCGTACCAGTTCCTCCGGTAACTGTGGTTCTCGCAATATTTATAGAGCCAACTTCTTTAGGGTATTCATGTTCCAGCAGGTACAAATCTAAATAAGATGCAGATAAGGACCACTCCATTTTTTCGGCCTTTGATCCATCGTAAGGATAAGCGCTGTAGATATTGTTTATAGAATCCTCATAATACTTTTCTGCCGAACCAAAAAAAGCAAACGTGCTAGGGTCTTTATAATCTATCTCTGGTATGTATCTGGATTTTTGTTTGTAATATGCTTTTACAAATCTTAATGATTCTGCTTCAGATGTATAATCTGCTTCGTTTTTTGGGATCAAGATTCTGGTGTTTTCTTTTTTTACATCCAGATTCTTTGATCCACCGTTTTGGAATCTATCTCTAAGGTTTGTCATGGGTCAACTCTAAATTTAAATTTCTCTTTTTGTTCTGCGTAATTATTACCGTCTTTATATAAAAACGATATCTCATATAAATAGTTTGGTTCTAAAATTGACATGTCTAAATCGAAATAAGATCCACTTGCATCATAAGAAAGTGAAGAATAAGATGCAACACTTCCTGTGGAATAGTCAATTACAGTCATGTTATCCGCAACCCTGCTTACTTTATAGTAAGCATCTCTTATAGTATTTACCGGCACCTTACTTGTAGCAACTGTATAAACGTTTGGTTGCCAGTTTTTGTTTCTAGTATAAACTCTAAAGGTGGCTCGTTCATAACCACTATATGCCGGCTTTAAGTTTGTAATATTTGTAATGTAGTCAGGTATCTCATGGTCTTGGTTTGCATACGCTGGGTCAATGGGAAATGAAGATCCCGACAAAACATCTGTGTATGTCAAATCGAATCCACCTGCAAAATCAGTTTTTGACATTGCAGCGGGGCCTGCATCAGTTAAGGTTATTGTCTTGTTACCTGCAGCACCTGGTGTTACTTGATTTACTCTAACAACGTTATCGACCGCATGCGCTGACAGTTTGCTGTTTGCGTTTAAGCATTGCGCTAATTTTGTAGCGACGGCACCATTTGAACCGCCATTAACAGCAAATGTTGGTGTGTTCGTATCTGAATCACTAGTCGTTGACGCGTGTGCAGATGCTGTTATCTCAGTTCCATCGGTTGTTTGAAACTCTATTTTGTCTGCTGGTGATGTAGTCTTAAAACTAGAATGAGAAGAAACTGTTATAGTTGCTATTGATGCAGTTAACTCTTGATGTATTTTCCAAACATCATGTAACTTACTTTCTGTACCATCATATGCAAACTGGGCCTTATATGTGCCCGTTGAATGCTTACTGGCTGTTATAAAGTTTTCAGATACTGAATCACCAGAAATAGACACTGCGTTCGATCCAATACTTGGCACCAACTGTACAACCAAGTTAGAGCTTGTATTTGGTATATCTACCATACCTGATCTTTGTTTGTTGTAAAGATAAATATTATTTATATTGTCAGAGGCCGTCTTTAAAGAGCTGGACCTTTCAACGTTTGCTCTGTCGTCTTTTATTGATGAGTCCCACTGGACCTCCAATACTGGTCTCTCCAAGAAGTGATGAGAAGATCTTGCAAAGAATTTTTTAGTATAGTAAGATCTAGACTTAGATCCGTCCTCTAGAGAGCTGCTAAGTCTTATCAACATTCCATAATTAAGAGCGCCTGCTCCTCCAGAAAAGTGAGTTATTGTTGCCTTGTCAGTACCGACTGAGGATGAAATACTGGTGTTTCCATAGAATGTTGCAACGTTTTGGGACAAACTTACTTTTAGATTTGAATCTGTAGAGGTTGCCGTTACAAAACTTTTTATGGAAGAAGACACATTTATTATAGAAACTAAGTTTTGAGTTGATTGTTGTACTGTATCTCCTATCTTTACAAAATAAGAGTTGCCAATAGTAGATTCTTCTGCTGCAAACTCGAATGTGCTTGAGTCTCCATTGTATGCAAATATCTTAAACTTGTCGCCAATGGCCGGGACTGTTGTTACATTAAATAAGATAGAGCCATTTGCTACAGTTGAGCTTCCGGCTTGATTGATCAAAAACTCTTCTGCTATGCCGGTGACGTCCACATCCAAATTCTCTATACCGGTTTCAAGGTATTGCTCATAAGATAAGGGAACTGGAGCTGTGGCTATGTAATCCGATGACAGGAAGTCACCTCCCTGATTAGCCCAGGCAACGCCGTCACTAGCAGAGGCCCAATTGCTGGATCCGAGGTCTAGATAGTCTTCCATATCCAAGCCTCCACCTTCTGTCCATGGTTTCACCAAAGGGTGGACTGTACATGTGACTTTTTCAGGGACTGTTTGGTTGTGCTCTGCATTGAACATCTTTAGTTTAAACCTTGCGGATCCTGATGCCGGTAAAACTCCAGATGCTCTGTCTGCTAGTATTTCGTCAATTGGAAATTCTATAAGTATCCTAGATTGCTCTAAAGATGATGAACTGGCCTGGCCGAAAATAGCAAATACTTCAAGTATATCTGAGGAGCCCATGTTTGAGGCTGTGCTTCTATCACTTAAGTTAACTTTAAATGCACTTGATATCGTGTTGTCTTTGTCTGATAGGTATCTTTTTATTGACATTATCTTACCGTTCCTGTTATATCACTCTCGTATTTTAATTCCCAAATAACATTTTGAGGAACATGCATTGTACGTCCTTCTGGGCTCATGTATGCTTCCATGTCCAAACTGTAATTACTGTATGCGGATCCTGTCCTGTTTACAACTTTTACGTTTATTACGTCTAATATTTCTGGTACCTCTTTTAATATTCTAAATATCTCTGTGATCTGAAATGGTTCTCCTATTTCTGGTGCTACCACTGTTAGTTGACTAAAAAGTTCTTCTTTCGCTGCGTTGAAGACTTGATTTGTACTAATATTTTTTTGGCCCACGACCTCAAACTCTATTCCGATATTTAATATTGTAGCGTCAAGTATATCAACACTATCGTTTACCATCTTAATTGAATTTAGCCAAGTTTTTAAGTTTTGTTTTAAAACAGATGAAGAAATTTCAAGCTTACCATCTGACCCTTCTGATACTATAAACATATTCATATTTCTAGTGAGATCATTGTCGTCTCTATATATCGCTGTTCTTTTTACTGACCCGAAGTTTGCCGGCATTGCATATGTGGCTGAAATGTAGTCTTGCAAAGTCACTGCTCTTCCTTGCGTTGCGAAAGTTGCATATGCGCGCTTTTTGATCTCTTCTGTTGTAGGTACAGATATATCACCGTTTATAGGTTGCTCGTTGTAAACTTCCATATTCCTCGACATGTATTGCATCTTTTCCGCTTCCAAGTTCTGGGGGTTTGAGAACTCAATGTTTGGTTCTACAACTGTTGTAACAGATCCAACGGCCGCGTTTACGTTTTGCTCAGTATTTACTCTGTATGTAACCGTAAGTTCGGTGTTAACTGGAGATACCCCAAACTTCTCAGTTGTCAAAAGTTTACTAGGGTCGAACGTTACGTTTGAAACATAATTCTTACCCAAGATATCCAAGACTATTTCGCTTGGATCTGCCACTTTTTCTTTTTTTATTTCTGATTCTGACCCGTAGCCGAACACTAGAAATACTTCTCTTCCGTTGCGCTCGACAACGAAGCGACGAGGCACAGGAAAAGGTTTCATTATAGATTGAACTGCGCCTGTTTGAGAGTCTGTTCCTCTGTTTAATACGGGCCTGTAAACGACATTTTGGCTTAAGTAGTCAACTTCATAGTATTCATTACCATTTGTATCTATAACAGAAATGATTTCCGATATGTTTGATGCCTGAATTTTTAACTTTAAAAATCTTTGAAAATCTCCAACCTCTAAAGTTGTTTGTCTATTCTCTCCAGAAATAACTCTGGCTGTTTTTTTGACAATATAGTAAGCTACCTTTGACCCGTCTGCCGATAACTCATCACCTACATATTGCGTGTCATCAGAGAGAAAGTTTACATCATCTATTAGGGTAAATATGTTACCTTCTGTTGTAGAAAATGAAGCTCCTTTTTTTATTTTTGGTAAATAATTCTTATCTGGCTCTGACAAAGTTGCACTTGCTGGTATTGGCATATACAAATCAACCTCTCCAACCGAAGATCTGGTAGTACTGTGCTTGTATCCCATCTGATTTGCGTGCATTACAACGTTCTCATACTCTAGACTTGTGTCTAAAAACGATTCATTTGCGTTATAATCTAGGTAGAAGGACAAATTATCACCAACATAGGATACTAAATCGGTCATCAGAGAACCAAAAGAAGCTTCATTGAAGTCTTTAAACGTGTTTGGGTAGTACTTTTTTGCGTAATTAACTAAATTTTTCTTAATGTTATCGAAATCATTTCCGGTATAATCTATTGGAACAATTTTTTTTGACATACTTTTGGCCTCTTATTCTTATTAAATAGTGTAATGTTTTGTTATTGTTTTACTGTTATACACCAATTTCTACATAATCTTCTACATTGAGAGGTTTTATGTTGTATTTAACAACTAATTTCATTTGATTATAGTCCACAAGACTCATACCCATTTCATCTTGATCTATAAGTTCACTACTGACATTTAGGAACGGCAAATACTTTGCAAATTGATCTTTTATTCTTGTATGCACGGCCAGTAACTCCTGGGATCCGTGGTTTTCAAACAAAAAGTTTTTGACACCTACTCCTAGTTCTGGATTTCCTGGCCACTCGCCCGGAGAAACTGATAACAAAAATACTACATTTTGTTTTATTGTTTCTTTTATATCAGTTATAGCTTTGTATGGGCCGTCTACTTTTGAGTACCTTAACGGAAAAACTGGTTGAAACATATACTAATCCTCTCTAGATACTGTAAATAGTTCTACTTTTTTATTCTTCGTCATCACAAATCTTAGGATCTGCTATTTCCCTGTTTTGACATATGCTCTTTCTAAGCTCTCTGTCTTTTGGCAACTCTAGAGTTTGAAGAGCCAACAGGTTTAACGGAGTCAACGGATGGCCATATCTTCCAGAAATACCCACCTTAAACCTGTTCCAATCTGGTGGGGATTCAGCTCCTATCTTAGCGCATGGTAGCTTAAAAGCTAATTGGCCCTCCATTAAAGGCCTAGGGCCCCCAATTATATAGGCTATAAATCTATCCAACGTCAGCACAAACCTAGTTGGGTCACTTGGCAAAGTGAGCATATCATTAATACCCATAAACATATCAACCGGCAAGTTTGGAACTAGCGGCAGATATGCTTTCTCGAATTCTTTATCTCCATATAAACCAAGAGGAGTTTGAGAATAGCGTCCTCCGTATGCGCTCCAAGAGCCATTTCTCAGGTCTGGTAGTTCACAGTTCATGTAATGCCTTTTCATCTCTTTGTACATTGGATCAATCTGATCTGAAATACCCCTCAATACAATCGAGGGAAAATACTTTATAAACTGCCTTATCATCTCTGCGATCATTTTTGCCCACTCGCCAATATTGGGCGCGTCGAAACATTCAATTGATTCACCGCCGGCGGGGCCTGTTGACCCAAAGGAGATTGCAACATCTGCAGCGGATGGATATTGTCCAAACAGGTTCTCTGCTTGAGGGTCTACCAATGTAGATGCGTCGAATGCCGCGGCTAATCCATTTTTTGTTGAAGCTAAGAACCCTGGCATGTCACCAAACCCAGCCAGAAGGGTGGTTCCGTGTATAGTTAATAGTGTAGCCATGTTTTTGTAAGGCACTGCAAACTCAAAGAAGTTCTTGAAGCTTTGTTCATGCAGTAGTCCCGCTTTCACTTCTTGTTGAATTTCTTCTATCTTTCTTTCCAGTGATGTTAAGTTCGTGGCCTGAAAACAATCAATATCTGCAATTAATATTTCGTGACTCGCGATTGGTATACTATATATATCTAACTCTTCCGACTCTTCATTAATAACTTTTAAGTTTCCACATCGTTCTTCTTCCGACGCGTTAGAGTGGCTTGTCCACAGGTCTAATAAAGCATCATTCACGCTAGATTTAGTCACTGCAACGAGGCCGCGGCGCTCGCCAGGTGTGCTTGTATTGTACATGCTAGCTCTAATTCCATACGACATTCTAGAATCCTGTAGAATATCGCTGATTAACGTTTGGTCGGTACCTTCCAAAAGAGAAGTATATCCAGTTGTCACTTCTCTAACTATTCTTGTGAGTCCAATTTCAGTAAGCGCTGCATCCCATCTAGAAAGTATTCCCGATGCAACCCTAGACGTTTCAGAGATATTGTTTATAATATGTTTCTTGTACGGTAACAATTCATTTTCAAGTGCCGAAGCGAGTGTTGCGCGAGCGTCTGCTTCTGTTATTGTTCCATGTATCGTTGCTGGTACCTCACTACTATACATGTGCATATTCATAGATTTTGCTTGTTCTTCTGTAAGGTTCCAATAAAAATAATATTTATGTCGATCAGGCCTTCTATTTCTGTTCTGAGTTTGCATATAAAAATTTGCACCATTGTGACCTAGGTCTTTTATGCGAAGAAGATTTTCGTTTTCAGGTACAAACATTTCCATAAGTTGACCGATATTGGTATCAAAGTGTTTTTCACTATTTGTACCTGGATAAAAGTGAGTGTAAGCATTTAGTTGAGTTGCTTCTTTGAGTAACCAGTTCCAAACATCATTGCCTGTGGTCTTTCTATTGCCTGGAAGGTTTGCGATGTTATTTATTTCTTTTCCTAAGTTTCGCACAAAATTTCGCTTCTTTTCTGGTGCCGGATTTATACCGGGAAGTTTAAAAATATTATATATCATAGTGTGTATTGGCGTTCTCATATCATTGTAAAATAAACTTGGCCCACAACGATTATTTCCAACCTCCGTTGTTTGCCAAAATGTTTCTGCGTTTATTCCATCTGTCCAAGCATCTTTTTGTTCTGAATCATAAAACTGAGATAACTTTTTTCTATTTTCTGGTTTGCAAGTTCTTCCCCAGAAAGAGTCAACCCTTTTTTGAGAAAACCAAGAAACTAAATTCCCTACTGTTTGTAAAGTGGCAGTACCGGGACTTTGAGTTATCCGGCTGTCCGCTCTGCTAATTCCCGTATAGGCCTGCAATGTGTTATGTAAACCGTCGTCGTAAAGTCTGTGTTTGGATAGGTTATAGTTCATAAACATCTCTCTAACAAACTGATCAAAGTTGTGACTGTGACCTGCATCCATTACTCTTGGGGTAGTGTATTCTGAGTCGTCTGGGCGCCCTGAGCCTGCAGCACTATCCATGAGTTGATTTTTGAACCTTTGGTACTCTTGCACTGGATCTGTAGCTATTGAGCTGTTCCCGGGCCGTCTAAGTAGGTTTCCTGGATTTGCAAACATTCTATCCAGGTCGCTCCTAGTATCGCTAAAGTTTCCTTCTTTATTTTCTGCTTCTATTCTGCATGCGTGACTGTATAATTTATTTGCACTAACCCAACTAGCAAACCTAGATCCCCACCAAGAATTATCGCCAGGAACGTCGGGGTGCGACGTACCTTTTGTAAAAGGAGGAATGGGGTGAGCGGTTTTGCCCTTACCTTGCCTTAATACCTTGAAAACTCTGTTATCATAAAAAACAGGAGCTGTTAACGGGTCAGGATTCTCTTCTTCGCTAGAAAATAAGATTTTGTACTCATTCCACTGTCCGTTTCCAGTAACGTACCAATCAAGCATAATTTTCCTAAAAGATTCTATCACAAAACGACCCCAGCCATCTAATGTATCAACGCAAGCTTCTGTCATTTTTTGTGCACGGAAATCATTTAAACTTTCATTCTCAAAACTTAAAAACTGAGGTAGAATATATCTTACAAAAACCTTTAATATATCTCCATTTTTGTTTTTGACTTGAGTTATCAATATTCTCAATGGTATTTTATACTCGTTTGGAGTTAACTGTTCAGTATCATAATCGATTCTATAGTCTCCGTACTCTGCAGACTTTTTAAAAGTAAGATCATTCCTATAATAAGTTCTTGAGTTATCATCCCAAATTTGGTGAAAGGTTTCAAGTGCATTACGCTTACTTCCATAAGCTGAGCCGAAAGCTTTTACGGGAAAGGCCTTTTCCTTTTCTTCATAGTTGTGACCGTCAATGCTATAACTACCCGGGTTCCATGCAAAAACCTCAGAGGTATGGGCCTGTGTTGGGTCAACAACCTCTGGAGAATCTTCGTCTAAACGGTATAAATGCGTAAATAGGCCGGATATATTGCCGAAATCGGATTCGCCTCTTTCAAGCCAGTAGTGACATTCTTTAAGTTTTTGTGCCACTGTTCTTTTTTGGTTGTCGTTCATGTGTTCGCGAGGAATCCAGCCTGAATCTCCAGGGAACTGGAATATTGGTGCCGCATCACCAACAAGATCTATAACTGTCTCTTCCCATATTTCATTTTCAAGAGAAGGATTCTCTTCCAGTAAGAGGTCGTGTTCTTCTTTCGTGCACTTGTTTGATGGAGTTGAAAAGATAATCTCTGATTCTGAAGATAAAGGATTGCTGGTAATTCTTCTAGGGTTGCTAGATTCTGCAAGCGCTGGATCGTCTGCGCTTGACTTGAAGTTCGCTACTTTACTGTTTATGTTTGTTAAATCATCAGAATTTGGATCAAGTTTTATATCTTCTCTCTGTCTAAAATATGAGTGCCCTTCGTGCACCTTGAACTCATATTTATCATATATATCCGAGTTACCAAAATCTGAATCTGTGTCTTGAGAATAGGTTTCTGCTTGTCTCAGAGACGCGTCTAAATGGTCTGTTATGACGTAGTATCTATCATCTTCCACCGTGGCAGACTTGAATGCTCTTCGAACCAAAGAAGAGGCGTTCCCTTCTGTATAGTTATCGTACCTTTCTTCTCCGTAGTCGCCCGTTGTTAACACGTTAAAAAGAAATGCATGCTTTGTTTGTTTGCAACTGTTGTAGTGATGGTTCATAAACTTGTCTACGGCCATTTCACCCACTTCGTTCGCGTTGTCTTCACTTTTCTTCATTAAAAGAGAAAATATATTAATATTATCAAATTTAACGTGTTGTCTGGTTCTCTTTATTATTCTAGATGGAGTGCCATTCTGTGTTAAAGTTTTTGGCATGCCATGTGTTCTTTCTCCAGGATCATAGACCTTTCCAGTTATTGCATGAAAATATTTTGATAACTCTGAATTATTATCTACCATTGACTGTATTAAAGATGAAAACTCCTTCACAGACATTAGTTCAGTGTCTGCGTAAGCATCTGTATCGTCAAATGCACCCTCCAGTGAAACAGAATCGGGATTAGATATATCATAATTTGTATGGTCCATGACGGACGATGGCACATTGGGAATATTTGAATTGCGATTAATCTCTCTTAACTCTGCCATTTGGCTTTCTAACATGTCCAATTGAGCCTGTGCAATCTGCGAGCGAGATGATCGGAATGACCTGATCGATCCATTTACTCTAACGTAATCCTCAAGATACATAAAATTATTGTATTTTAAGCTATCAAGATAGTTGTGATCCAAATTGGATACCCACGTCTTGTCGTCACTGGCCCGGGTATTAGCTATAGAAACGAAAGGTATTGTATCCAAAAACCACTTAGAGAAGCCATAATTTGGATCATTTTCAAATATTTCTTTTGATAAAGAAGATACTACACCATCTATTTCCCTTAAAATAACATTGCGTAGGCCGACTTTTATGTTGTTAGTCGCTGATAACCTTTGGATAGTCTCGTCTGTGAACCTTTTGTTTTTTGCAAAAAACTGTTGATCTTCAATCTGTCTTGTTACAAACTCAACCAAATAATCTCTATATATTTTGTTGCCCTTAACAAAATCTACGTCCCAAACAGAAAGTGTTACGGCCCCTTTCATTAATAATTCTAACAAGCATATTCGAATAAAACCAATCATACTAGTGTTCATCATCGCGTTTTCAAAGGCTCCGGGTGTAGAAAAGTCCTCTGTTATTGGAGAGTTTGAAGGACTTGCAAATTCTCTCATATACTGTTCAGGAAATTCTTCTATAATAAGTTTTTCAAAGTTTAATACTCCATACTTTGGGTTACTGTCTGGATTTTTAAAGCACTGAGTTGAAGGGTCAAAATAAAATTTGCTACGAAGTTTTAAATCAAGTCTTTCTCTATACGTTGCATCTTGAAATATTCTAGAGCCCCTGACGCTGTTTGCTATTTGTTCATAGATTCCTTCATATGCATCGAGAAAAGACTGGCCAGTTAGATCGTCGTTGAATTCAGGATTTGTATTCGAAAAGTAGTTTTCTATATTTATGTTGTCAACTTTATATTTTGCAAAATTGGATTTCAAAATATCTGTTATTATCTTTTTATATGCAGCCGGTCGAGGTAAGATTGAAGTATCCGAATCTCTAAGTTGTTCTGGTATCTTTTCACAATATTGAACCGAGTATTCATCTGCTGCTGTGTTTGTACCTAAGAAGAACGGATCTTTGATTTTTACTTTTGTTCTTGCTATATCCGATTCTGTATTTGGATAAAAATCTTCTTTGACTATAACTTTGATTTCATTTCTAAGTTGCTTATCTGGATGTCGTAGTTCTGTTTTTAGATCGTTATTAATCTTTACAGTCAGTAAATCCTCAGAAGATCCGTCCTGTTGAGTTAGTGGCTTATCAGAATCATAAAATTCTCTTAGGCCTGGTAGAAAATCTGATTCATTTTTTGTTACAAAAGCTTTTTCTAAATTAGACGTTATCTCTTGCTGTAGGGTGGTTAAGATCTGATTTATCTTATTTAAATAGCTTGAATTAAGAGTTGACAAATCTCCTTGGCTTAAATCACCTCCTCTAAATATTGTCTTTGACCAGTCTGCAAGTGTACTTATTGTTCTTGTTTTTTCATCTAGATCACCTGCGGAAATAGGAAACATGAGAGACCATATATCGCCCAGTTCTCTTGTTTGGGATAATATCCGGGCATTATCTTCACTGTTCAATATTGCATTTCTTACATTATATTTGTCTAGCAAGGATCCTCGAAGTATATTTTCTTGGCCCAAATTTTGTTCTATTTGGGGGTCAACGTCATAAGTAAGAGACCCTGACTCTGATAAAGTTTTCTCATAGTCGTCACAAAGTATATACAGTATTCTTCTTAATCTAGTTGTTGTCTCTAACGATGCAAAATCACTAATATTTAAATCTTCCTTAGAAAATCTTTGAAGATTACACAAAGCTCTTTGGATCTTCATGTTCGCAACTTCGTCGTATTCTTGATCCCCAATCTTTGCAAACCTGGCGGTCTGGGCAAAGAAAGACTCAACGTAACTGTTCAAAGATCCTATGAAAGCCATCTCTGCCATGCCAAGAGTTGCCTTTGCAGCAATCATGGCCGTTTTTTCTGTCAAGGGAGGAGGTTTTGAAAAGGCAGGATTGTTCTCTAAAGAAGAAAAATCAGGAAGCAGGTCCTGTAAAGATCCACCGTTCATCAAAAAATCTAATGCGTCTGCCTTACCTTGAAGCTGATTTTCTGCGTGTGATACTGCTGCGTCTATCTGCTCTTGAGTTAGTGCCTGGCCCTTTGCTGCAGCATTCCTTATTTGACCTGCTAGAGTGTATATATCTTCACATGTATCTTCTCTAAGATCATATCTAGATAACTCTTCGCACAATGCCGGACCTACGAACAGCCCTATTGGAATGAAAAAGTTTGAGATCTGATCCCTTGTGTTGAGTTCTGCTCCAAGGCCCAAGGATTCTGCAACTGTCCTGACTATTTGATAAACCTCGTCATTTACAGGTTCGCCATTTAACAAGGCGCACAACTCTCTTGGGCTAAGCATTTTCATAAGTGCATCTATAAGGTCTTTAGCACTGTTTTGTTTTTCTGGTGGTATACCCGTATCTAAAAAACCCGATGCAAGAGCGCGTTGGACTTCTGGTGATTGGCTTGATGCTGCTCCAAAGATACCTTCTACAAACCTTTCTTCACACATAGGTGATTGTAATATATCTAAAATACCCTTAAGAAACATGCATGCGAGAATGCTACCCACCTTCTTTGCATCCTTGGCAAGCTTTGACCAAGAATCATCAAAAAGCTGTGGTAATTTTGGCCAACGAAACTTTGGTATATTTGGAACCTGAGCCTGAACTCCTGGCAACCTTAAACATGCTATATATTCACACAGTAGTCTTTTTGTGTCCAAGGTTTTCTTAAGCATTTTTTCTACTTTGCGGCGGTTGCGGTCGTCCGTGCAGTCTTCCCCCAAGACAGGCAAAAGTTTTTCAAACCCAAACATAGGTGGTGAGCTTCCTCGTGGCGCATCTGCTCCGATACGGGTCAGTTCAATGCCCTGGCCGCCGCCTGGCATAGTGCCCTCTTCGGTAAGTGAAAATTCTACGCCCAATGTGTCTTCAACGTTTTCCGCTACGCCGCTTCCCCATTCGTGAAGAAATCTCCAGTTAGAAGTCTTAGACCCACCTTCACTAGTATTCTTTACGTGTCTTAAAATATATGAGGCACCTACTCCCTTTTTAGGGCCTGGTCTGTCACATGAGCCACCATTAAAAGCATCTAATACCCACATTGTATCTGGATAAAGATCTTCTATATTTCTTATAAAGTTAATTGTTCTTGATGTTAAAAGCACAGACTCTATAGTCGGTGCCGGCACTGGCGTATCGTTAACCAAAATTGCTTTAATTGTTGAACCTGCAGGTGAGTTTGGCGCTTTGAAATCTTCAAATTTTATAGTTATTTGATCCTGATCCTTAAGTTCTATTCGAGGGTTCGTCTTCGCCTCTACATGGCCGGAAAAAGAAGGAATAAAATCTCTAAGTCTTTTTATTTCTTGGTCAATATAAAACGGTTGTTCTGATTTTATGTCATAATTGTCCAGATCTGGTTTTAACTCGTCGAAGGCGTCTGCTACCTTGTAAACCTTTTCCTGTAGGTCACCATAAGTTATAATTAAGGTGTCTGGGCTTTGGCCTGTTCCGGTTGTGGCGCCGGCTAAGGCGCGGGCACCATCTCCGATTAAACCAGTAACATAAAGAGCCCCGTCGGATATGACAGAATTTATTTCCTGCTGAGATAAGTGTGCCTTTCCAAATACTCCAAGGTCCAAATCTATACCATCAACATTTTGAGTTGGATCCCTACCTCTTATTACTTGTTGTGAAATTGTTCTGGATATTTCTAGCTTTTTCTTACTTGCAAAAGATCTGTATTTTTCGTATTGTATTCTGGCTTCTTCATCGTTTAAAGATTTTCCACCCACACAAAACTCAGACTCTATTTCGCTTATTAAGTCGTCGAGTTGTTGCTGTCTTTCGGCTGACGCGTCTTGTAAATTCACAGATTGCTGCTCTATGTTTTGAGACTCTACTTGTATTCTGGTTGGTAAAGAGTCAATTATTCTAGTGTCCAGATGGAAAAAAGCCCGGTAAACATCACCTGGTCTCAAAGACGGCGCCCTCAAATCAACAAATTTTATAATCTCATCAGGAACTGGATTTGGAATTTCTTTTCCGTAAAAGTCTAACACTTTCGGTAAAGCTAGTTCTTGTAGTTCCGACTTCTTGTCGTCAGAAATACCATCAAAAGGTGGTAGATTTTCAAATGAAAAGTTCGTCCTATCAAAAAAGCCAGATTTAAAATTTGTTATAAGAAATGGTACTATTTGACTTAAGTGATCTGGCTCCACGGCAGCTGCGATTAAATGTTCTCTTTGTTGAGGAGACAAGTCTTCAGGGGTTATTTCTTCTAGTATGCTTAAAGCTTCTCTTGCTGCATTGTAAAGTACACTTTCAGAGTTTGATCCGTCAACGGATGATGCATAATATTCGACATATCTCTCTGAATCATTAAGGGCTGCGACATCTTGATCCATTAAGGCATTGAGGTCTTCAAGGGCCCCGAGTGCATTTGATGAAGATTCTCTTGCAGATTCAATCACCCTGTCTAACCACTTTCTGTATTCTGCAGCTGTTTGATTGAATCGTGTTTCGATATTGTTCTCGTTATCCTTTGACCGTTCAAAGTCATAAATATCTTTTATATTTTCAGGATCCGCCACAATAGTACCGTTCGCATACATATCATACATAAACGACGGAATTTGTTCCACGGCCGTATCTTCCGAGGTAACAAAACTAAGATTCTTTGCATCAGATCCGGGGCGCCAGCCGTGCAGAACTGCGATGGTGGCTTCTGATATTGTTCCAAAGTCCGCGTCGAACCTGTAGATCATCTGCTCTAGGGCTTGCGGTAGGTTTGTTAAAGTGTTTATTCCGCCTGCTAGGCCACCGCGGTCCCAATAATAATTCAATATCAGAAATTGATGCTTTAATTGAAATGACATTAAGCTTTTTTGAAGTCTTTTATCAAACGTAGCTAATACAGTAGGTGTGAGCGGGACCCCATCTCCATCACACGTAAACCATTGCCTTCCAATAAAACTGTCATCTTCAGGAGATCGATTGTTTACATCTGCTGCATATACATCACCTAGTGCATATTTTACTGCTGCGATGTCTCTACCAGCTTCATTTAAAAACCTAGAGTAAAATACTATAGACTGATCGCCTACTGTTATTTCATATATTCTTCTTATTGCTGGTAATGACATTGTTGTTTTCCTCTAATTTGTGGTATTGTAACCACTATTTATATAACTATCCTCTTCTTGCGGATTAGTACCTGGTGTCAAGTATTCTGACTTTATATATTCTAAATTACTCTGTGTCTTATCACACTGTAATACAACATACCTAAACTGATTTGTTATAGTTCTCACCCCTTCGGGGCCGCCGGTTATACTGGGGGTTGTACTTACACCGAAAGCCGGGGACTGGTGAAAGTGATACGAAAGTACATAGTTATACTGCATTTGCTCTGATGCGAATCTTTTTATAGATGTTGATAAACCATTGATTACTTCTATTATTTCATTAATGCAGTCTTCTAAATTATTACCAAGAGGTATTGGTTGCTGCTTTCCTACCTCGTTTTGAGCAACTAAGTGAATACCTGATTTTACCAGTATGGGTTCGCCCTGTGAATTGTATAATTCTTTAGGGCCTCCAGTAACTATTTTTATATCCTCTCTTGCGTGCAGCCTAAGTTTATCAGCTTTTAACATGATTGCAGAATGAGGAGGTCGTCGCAGATTAACTCCCACGCCAGATACATCGGAAAATGTATCATCTTCAGACATTACCTTGCTTATCTTAAAGTTATCATCTACATTTGTCATTTGACTTATATAAATTCTAGCTGCGTCCATGGCCAGGCCTGGGTGGTTTATCTCAAACGGCTCAGGTTCAGTGCCCTCTAATACTACCTTTTGAAGATCTAATATATCATGTTCTGTATTGTAAAGCGGGCCCATAGTGAAGCCGTCTCTTTGTACTGGGAATGGTGCACCTCTACCAACGACGATATCGATTGCGCCGGCGCCTTGATAGTTTCCATAACTTCCAACGCCTAGCGAGTTTGTTTCGTCGACGCCCTTGTCAAAATTATAACCGCCGTCCTTCTCACCTTGACCGGTCCTGTCTCTACCAAAGATTATCGCGGCGTTATTATCATAGCCGCCGGCAGTTTTTGCACTTACTATACCATCACCTGGCCGAGTAAAAAACTCTGGTACGGGCTCAACTAGTAAAGATTCGTACTGTCCATTATTTGTATGATATCCGGGGTGGCTTGGTTGGTGGGCTTTTCCATTTATGCCTTTTCTAAATTTTTTAGCCAATTACGCCACCTCCACTTGCGAGGAGCGCTTGGTTTACAGAATCGCGTAATCCTTGCTCTTTAGCACTGTCGATTCTTTGCTTTATTTTTAACTGACTCTTTACTCTACCTATTGACTGTCGCAGGTCCACAATGCTGTCTGTTCCCATTTCGCCCAAAACCTCATGCATTTTTCCAAATTGAAAATTATTTTTATCATGAAATAATACTTTGCAATTTCTTATACCAACACCTGGGTTTGATTTTACTCCATAAAACCTAAGGGATGAAATAAGACGAAGGTGCATCTCCTTTAAAAAAAATTCTCTTTCTTGTTCCTTAAATAATTCTTCAAATATCTTGTTGTTTGGAGACTCAGTTAATTTGTTTCCCTTCACTGAGTCTATCTGCGATTTTCTAAGCTGATTAAACACTGCAATCTGTTCAGCTGTCGGAGTTAGTAAAGAATCACTGAACTCTGGGACAAATACAAAATATTCCCACACTTTGTTTTTTTTGCCTTTTGTCATGGATTTTATAAACTTTTCGTTTGTCCGAATAATCGCTTGGCTGGGTGTCATCTCTCTTGAAAAAAGTATATAACCATCCTTAGGCTTTGAAAGGTCGTGGCGATTAGACATTTCCTTGTTTACTTCTTTCATATTTCTCATAACAAAATCATAAAAAGTTTCTGGGCCGCTGTTATCATATTGGGATGGCAGTTGTGTGTTTGCTTCTGATTGTTCAGAATCTCTAAAATCGTCTGTCACTCTTCACCCCCTCCGTTTATAAGGTCAAAAAGCTCATTTTTGTCTTCTTCTGTTATACCTTGGTTGGAAGAGCTTTTCTTTTGTACCAAAGCTGCAAGCTTAACCAATTGCTCATTTGATCTTTGTAAAGTTTCTAGATACTTTGCTGCCACCATTCCAACTTCCTTGTGTCTATCATCTGAAACCTGCATGTATTTCATTAGAGTCATAAGTAATGTCTTTGTTGCTGCGCGATCCTCAGTAACATTTGCAGTTGCCTGTTCTATAAATTTTTCAAGTTTACGATCCATATAGATAATTAGAATTGTTATTAATTTATTCTCTCTCCCACTTATTCTTAAAAGTAGAGTACTTTTCTCTTAGCTTATTTAAATTGTTGACAACCTGTTTTGTATTAAGACCAGTGAGTTCTCTTAAATACAAGTAAACAGCTTTTTTGTTGAAAATTTCAATGTCTTCTATATTATGCAACAGAACCTTAACGGCCTCTAAGACTGCTTTTTCATTTTGTTTCAAATTACCAGTATCCCAAATTTCTACTTGGTTTAGCAAACTGTTCCAAAATTCAGCTTCGGCGCGCTGCTCTACATAGTCTATTTGTGCGGATGAGGCGCCTAGGGAGTCTGATCCTCCCATTTCTACTATATTTTCATAGGATGTTTCTCTCTTTAATCTTTTCGAATTAGTTTTCACCTTGTGTATAAACCAGTTTTTTGTTACAACAGAAAAGTACGAAAAAGCTTTTGAACCCTTATTAGGGTCATACTTGTCAAGTATCGTCGTTAGCCATATCTTACAGTCGTCACTTAAGGGGCCAATATTTGGCAGAGTGTTGAACTTATAAGTAAATATTATTTTATTGACCATCTCTTCAAATGCAGGCTGTATCAGTGATACATAAAGCTTTGTTCTTTGTTTGATGCAGGATGATAGCGCATATTCAACAATTGCCTCTTCGTGTACTTTTGTAAAGTAATTATTCTTTGTTCTTTTTCTTCTTTTTCTAGGCCGAGGCTTAGATATCTTGTTCGTCATTGTCTTCGTCATTTTCACCTAATAATTCTATGTCTTCTAATTTTTCTACTATTTGTTTTCCATGTTCCAGTAGACTGGAGAGTGTGTCGTCTCCGTAAAACATTTCTAGCTCATAAACAGATTTCAAGTGAATGACATACTCTGCAATTAAGTTTCCTATATTTTCTAAACCTAAGACAACCTCTTTGTAATTATTGAGTACCCACTTTACGTAGAATACCATAACTATGTTTACGATCACGCTGATTGAAAGAAGTGTTTCTGTTATCATAATTCCTCACTTTTTAGTTTATGTTTTTCTTGTTTGATTTCTTCTTTTGCATCTCTGATATAGTCGTCTACGATTTTTCCGGTACGTTGAGTAGGCTTGGAAGAGGCCTTGTATAAACTTAGGGACGGTATCTTAAACACGTCACAACTATCACATTTTGTGCACCTCTGTGAATCATAAGACATAGAGTGTCTGATTTCGAACTGATGTTCACACTCTTTGCAACTATAACAGTAAACAGGCATTAGTCAGACCCTGTGGTAGTCTTTACTTCTCCACCGGTGGTATTAAATTCATCATCATCAATTTTAAACGTAGGTGGGTTTACAACAACCAATTCACCTGCCTTTGTTCCCCATCTTTTAGCTGAGGGGTCCTTTTCAAATTCAAACGATTTTAGAACAGGGACAATGTCCGTTTGTTCCAAGATAGACTTTTGTAATGCCATCATGATGGCACCCATTGCTTGACTAGATAATTTCATTATTTTTCTCCTTTTCAATATTATCTTTTAATTGCTGAAAACACTCGGTGATTCCCGTATCGATATCAACCTTTGCTTTCCAACCAAATTTATTAAATTTTTCAAAATCTGCTTTTGTTACTTCAACCTCGCCTGGTCTCGGCGGCCTGTAGTCAAATTGAACTGTTGGTAAAACTTTATTCACAATGCTCTTCATATCATTGAGAGAAATGTTTTCTCCAGTGCCCACGTCAAAAACCATGCCAGATAACTTTTCGATATTCTCCATACAAAATATATTCGCAGCAACCACATCGGTTACATGTGCCATATCTCTTTTTTGACTTCCGTCACCTGTTATAAAAGGATTATGGCCGTCACGAATAAATTTCATCCAATTTGCTACTGCTGTTGCATATGGGCCGTCGGCTTTCTGATCAGGGGAATACACGTTAAAATACCTCAAAGACACAGTTGATATACCATAGAGACTACTGTACATAACTGACTCCATCTCACCCACGTACTTAGAGAGCGCGTAAGGGTTTGTTGGGCCATCGCCATTACCAACTACTGATGATGAGCTGCTATAGATTACTGGTATTTTAAAATACTTTGCAAACTTTAATGTTATAGAGGTTGACATAACATTATTGCTCATCACCTCTACAGGGTGTTCTACACTGTATCCAACTCTAGGTATAGCCGCGAGATGAAAGATTACATCAGGATTGAAACTATAAAACTCTATTGGGTATCCTTCACATATGTTTTCTCCAGGCATTGATTCACCTTCTATATTGCATCCTTTTAAGTCAATACCTGCAACTGCGTGACCTTGAGATTTTAGTTTACTGTATAACTTTGATCCGATATATCCCTTGTGGCCTGTGACCAAGCATCTCTTTTTATTCATGGCAATATTTCTCTCTTAACTTTTTTCAAGTCCGACTCATACATCATCCTTGCCAGCTGTTTGAAATTTACCTTTGGAGTCCAACCCAAGCACTTCTCTGCTTTTGATGGATCTCCTAGCAAGATTGGAACCTCATGTGGCCTGAAATACTTTTGACTTATTTCTACGTGATCTTCAATACTTAATCCTGCGAGGTCAAACACTTCTTCCAAGAACTGTCGCACAGTGTGTGTCTCGCCGGTAGCAATAACATAATCATCAGGATTGTCCTGTTGAACCATCATCCACATGGCCTCTACATAGTCTCCGGCGAAACCCCAATCTCTTTTAGCCTCTAAGTTTCCTAAGTAAAGTTTGTCCTGAAATCCAAGCTTTATTCTGGCTGCGGCCATTGTGATTTTTCTCGTTACAAAGGTTTCACCTCTTCTTGGTGACTCATGGTTAAAGAGAATACCTGAAGATATATGCATCCCGTAACCTTTTCTATAATTTCTACAAAGGTTGTGCACAAAGGTTTTGGCACAAGCATAAGGACTTGCCGGCATCAGCCTTGTTTCTTCGTTTTGTGGAACGTTTGTGTTGTCCCCAAACATCTCAGAGGAAGAGGCTTGATAATACCTAATCGTAGGATCTATTGTTCTGATTGCTTCTAATATTCTAAGCGAACCCATAGCAACATTAGATACAGTTTCTTCAGGCACTTCAAAAGATACCCGTACATGCGACTGTGCTGCAAGATGGTATACTTCTTGTGGCTTAAACTTATTCAACAATCTATAAAAACAACCACCATCATGAAGATTATAATACTCCAAAGTGAAGTCTTTTGAGTCATCTTGTAGTAGGTGGTCTATTCTATCTGTAGAAATAACAGATGTTCTTCTTTTCAGGCCAACAACTCGGTACCCTTTTGACAATAAAAGATCAGCCAAATACGAACCGTCTTGACCAGTAACACCTGTTATTATTGCTGTTTTTTTCAATTACTTAGTCCTTTTCGTTTATATTAACCCATTCTAAAGTTTTTTTTAAGCCTTCTTTAAGTGTGGTAAATTTAAAACTTGGTACTAATTTCAAAAGGTTAGCACTGGAGGCGTCCTTGCGGTGCTGGCCTGTAAGCTTGTTGTTGAATCTGTAATTTGTTTCCCCTGAATATATCGAACAAAAAGTGTCAACTATCTGCCTGATAGATAGATTTTCAGGCGGGGCTACAACTAAAGGCAGGTCTGTTGTGTGCTTTTCTAACATTTCAGGTATCAGGTAAGCCAAATCATCAACATACAGATGTTGCCTAAGAGGTGTACCATCTGACCAAAACTCTACCTCTTCTCTTCCCTTAGCTGCTTTAAACTTTTTTATCATGCTCGATATCAGATGACCTCGTTGTAAAGTCGAATCGTTCTGAGGTCCATAGATGTTTGAAGGTGTAAAACAATTATAACAAACACCATACTCTTTTGAGTACCATTTACTTTGAACATACAGGGCCCTCTTGGCCACTCCATATCCATAGTTTGTCTCTGTTGGCTCGCCCTTCATAAAGTCTTGCTCTGTCATTGGATAGTTGTCTGCTACATCCGGAAAACAACACGTACTCAAACAAGATAATACTCTTTTGACACCAGCTTCGTAGCATTGATGTATTAGGTTCAGATTTATCATAGAGTTCCTGTAGTAAAAAACAGATTGATTTTCTGACGACTCTTTTATTCCGCCGACATGAGCAGCGAGGTGAACTACTGCATCTGGCTTTACTATGTCCAAATATTCTCTGAGAGCTTTTGCATCCATGATATCACAATCTTGTGATGACATATATA
>CAACVD010000017.1_pt1 | contig 64361 bp, 65 predicted proteins | sample 2381771 | NCBI WGS metagenome assembly CAACVD01 (sample SAMEA5211965, study PRJEB30684) | marine metagenome | biome: Marine; feature: Epipelagic; material: Water | collected 2015-10-15 | depth 15 m
ATACAATATGGTGATAAATGTATAGAAGAAGATATTGAAAGAAGATAATGGAAGAAGTAGGTAGATTAGATTTAGATTATTACGAACAAGTAATAATATATAAAGGTTTAACTAATGAACAATTTTTAGGTAAAATAATTGATCATTTAAAACCTGATTACTTTAATGATAAAAATATTAGACAGATTTTTACTTTAATAAAAAATTTTTATATAAAGCGTAATACATTACCTACTACTACTGAATTAAAATCTTACTTAGTTAATGATGAGTTGAAAGATAGTTTTAAAACTATTGTAAAGAATTTTGTTAATATTGATAAAAATTTTAATGATAAAGAATTAGAATATAATACAGAAAGATTTTTAAAAGAAAGAGCAATTTATAATACTATGTTGTCAGTTGCTGAAGATGTTAGTCAAGGTAAAGTAGATACTAGTTTTATATTAGATAGTTTTGAAAAAAGTTGTAATGTTAATCTGCAAAGTGAATATGGTTTAGATCTGTTTGATGACATTCAAACTTTAATTGATGATTTAAATACAGATCAACCTACTATACCCACGGGTTGGAAATGGTTAGATGATAAAATTGATGGTGGTTTCTTAGAAAATGGTAGAGCATTATATGTATTTGCAGGTGAAACTAACGTTGGTAAATCAATATTTTTAGGTAATATAGCAACTAGTATAGCAAATTTAGGTAAAACAGTATTAGTTATAAGCTTAGAGATGTCTGAATTAATTTATGGTAAAAGATTAGCTTCTAATATATCTAGAATACCTCTTAGAGATATGAGAGGCGAGAGTAATAATTTAAAATATCAAATTGAAACTCATAGTAAAGATAACCCAGATAGTAAAATCTTAATTAAAGAGTTTCCTCCTAGTTCTATAACCCCGCAAATGATACAAAGTTATGTTACTGAACTAAAAAATAAAGGAATACAGATAGATGCTATAGTATTAGATTATTTAAATTTATTAAAAAGTTCAGTTGGAAATAATTCATATGAACGTATTAAGCATGTTACAGAAGAGGTACGAGCGTTAAGTTATGTATTTGAATGTCCTATTATTTCTGCTACTCAATTAAATCGATCAGGGTATGATGAAGAAAACCCTGGCCTAGATACTATATCAGAATCTATAGGGATGGCAGCTACTGCAGATTGTATATTTAGTATTTTTCAGGATGAAGAAGATAAAGAATTAGGTATTGTTAAAATGGGTATGATGAAAAATCGTTTCGGTGCTAATTATGGTACACAAGCATTAAGAATTAATTATGATACATTAACTATAACTGAAGACGATTCGTTAAATACTGGGGATGATAGTGGTAGTGATCTATCAGATCTTACTAATACTCTTAGTGTGTTGAGTAATTAGAAAGAGGAACTAAATAAAATTAATGCCGGAAAAAGATAGCATTTTATTGATTAAGAAATACTTAGATGAATATAATTCAGTCGAAGAAGTAGTAAGTATTGATAAGGTCTACTCAGAAAAAATTAAATTAGGTGATAATGAATATAATGTTGGTGGTATATTTTTTAATGATAATCCAAATTTAATTGCTAATTATATATTTTCTAATAAAAGTTATGTATTAGATATTTTATTACTAATAAATATTGAAAAAAATATAGTCATTTTACGTAAAAAGGAAGATGGTATAAATATAAATTTAAGTAAATTAGCTAAACAACTTTCTAAAGGCGGTGGCAAGCATAACATAGCTGGCTGCATTTTAAACGATAAAATAATTAACTTAACAAAACTTTTAAAACCATACAATGAGTAATCAAATTCCATATGATGATATACAAGAAGAGGAATTTCTTTATTCGTTTCATTCATTCTGTACTTTCGTATCATTAATGTACGATAAAAAGATGAATTTTGCAACTGTTTTCTTAAAAATACTTGAAGATAAGGCTTTACGTGATATATTTATAAGTATAATAGATGAAGAAAACGATTTAGTAGCTATACAAAAATATATAAGAACAGTACCTTCTATTACCAAAAGCAAGTACGTAACTAAGTTTCTTAATAATTTTGATGGGTTGAGATGAATAATTTTGAAAAGGTAATATATAATAATTTTTTAGAAGTAAGTAAAAAGGTTAATAATAGACCTGTCAAATATCGCAAGGATTTTAATAATTTTCCGGATGATAAATATATTTTTATTACAAAATTATCTAGATTTTTTAATAAATTTGATAGTATAAAAATAAAAGATTTTTTTGAAGCTCCATATTTTGTTTATGGTGAAAATTATTTTGATTTAAAATTTTATTTATCTCAGAAGGCAATAAAAGCTTATACTCTATATAATGATAATTATATTTTAAATAACCCTGACAGTACCAATACTTTAGATAAGCTTAAAGAATCAGTATCGTTTATCTATAAGTATTGTAAAGATAATAATATTAAACTTAAAGATTATCTGACATATAAAGAAGGTAGTTTTAATGTATTTTTAAAACATATTAAACAAAGGGATATTAATTTTTTTATTTTATTTAGTTTTGATAATTTAAATAAAGTGTTGGATAATATTGATATCAGTGTTAAGACTATTTACAGTAATAATTTTAATAAGATTAATTATTTACGTACGAAATATTATTCTAGTTCAAAAGCTAAAATTATAGTTACTAATTTTAAAAAATACGTTGAAAATGAATAGGAACGTATCTATAATAAGTGTATGAGTATATCTAGTTCAATGTTCGATAGTATAAAATCTGCTCTTGCAGCAGATAATGAAAGTAATAAAAGCGGTATTTCCGAGATTCTTAAAACTGAAGTCGGTAATACTTACACAGTTCGGCTATTACCTTATGGTAAAGATCCTAAAAAGACCTTTTTTCATTATTACCAACATGGTTGGAATAGTTTTGCATCAGGTCAATATACAAGTGCAATATCTCTTCAAACTTTTGGTGAAAGAGATCCAATTGCAGAAGAGCGGTATAAAATTTTACGTACTGGTTCTGATGAAGAGAAGGAAAAAGCAAGAGCTATTGTAAGGTCAGAAAAGTGGTTAGTTAACGTTTATGTTGTTAATGACCCGGTTAATTCTGAAAATAATGGTAAGGTAAAAGTTCTACGTTATGGTAAGCAAATTCATAATATCTTAATGGATGCGATTGAAGGGGAAGATTCTGCAGAACTTGGTCCTCGTATCTTTGATTTAGGTCCTAATGGAGTTAACTTTAGAGTTAAAGTTGAAAAGCAGGGTGATTTTCCAACGTATGTATCTTCTAAATTTGCAATGCCGAGTGCTATTGAAGGTTTAGATGAAGATGGTCATAAGTCAATTTATGACGGTGTTTTAGATCTTAGTACAATCTTTAATGTTAAGAGTGAGAGTGAATTGAAAGATATGCTTAAAGAGCATTATTATGTAAATGAATCTACCTCTACCGTAGAACCTAGTGCACCTGTACCGGTAACTACCCAACCTTCTCCGGTGACAGAAACTGTAACGGCTGAAGTTAAAAAGGATGATAAAGAAGAAGACGAAGTTTTAAAAGAATTGCTTGACGGATTAGATGTATAATGTCTGATAATATGCCAGAAATGATACCAATGCCAGGTGAGCCTGGTAAAGATCCTAGAGGAATACCTCCTGAAAGTTTTACTAAACAGTTGTCCCAGCAAGAAGAGCAAGCTGCTATTCTTAATTTTATGGGTAATATGTATGGTGAGACTAAAAAAATGGACGGTCAGATAGTTAATCAGTCCACTACTTTGAGTAATAAGAGTCAGGAAATAAAGCAACATATTGAACAGGTTGTCTCTAATGCTCAGCAGTCGGTGCCACAGGCACCGGCTGTTCAACCTGTAGAAGTATCTCAACCTACACCTGTACCTCAAGTACAACCTGTTATTGTAGAGCAACCTAAAATTCAAGATAATCAAATGTTATTTAGTTTTGAAACTAATGAAAAGGATGAGTTATTTGAATTATGTGAAAAAGCAATTAGTAAAATAGATAAATTACAAATAAAAGTAGATAAATTATTAGAATATAATAAAAATACCAAAGTCACTTCTTTACCTGTTAAGAGGCAGTCAAAAAAAAAGACGGTTGAATCTAAAGAGGAAGTCTAATATAATAGATAGTATATATGGCTTATTTAAAAATAAAAAATAAAAAAGATTTTGTTTCTAATTTCTTAAACCCTGTTTCAAATCTAAATGATTTATGTATTCTATCTTTAAAAGGTAATGAACTTAATTCAATATTAGCTTCAGCTTATGGGACTATAGTATGTAAATCATCTGTAGAAGTAGAAAGTGATATTATAGATGAAGTAAAGTTAAATATACCAGATATTAAGAAATTAATTAGGGTATTAGATATCATACCTACTGCTGATGTTACCTTAAAAATAAATGAAAATAGTATTTCCTATAATGAAAATGGTTATAAGTTTAGATTCCATTTATTAGATGATGGTATTATTAAACAACCAAATTTAAATGTTGAAAAAGTTAATAAATTAAATTTTGAAACTAAATTTGAAGTTAAAGAAAATGCTTTATCTACTTTATTTAAAGGTAGTGCTTTTACCACAGAAACGACTAAAGTTTATATATTTGAAGAAGAAGGTAAGGTGTTAGGAGAATTAGGTGATAGAAGTAGACATAATTCAGATAATTTTGTATGTAATATATCTGATAATATTGAAGGTAGTTCTCTAACTAAACCTTTACCTATAAATTTTGATTCATTTAGATTAATTAGTTTTAATAATGGTAAGGAAATTACATTTAATATTAATAATGAAATGGGAGTTTTAACTTGTAGCTTTACTAAAGGTAACACTTCATTGATTTATATTATTTCGGCCTTAATTAATTAATATGAAAAAAGATTGGTCTGAATATAAAGTAAAGAATAAAATTAAAACTGCTGGATATTTTTTAAAAAGATTAAAAGATAATGGTTTTGTTGTATTTAAAATTTTTAACGCATATTCTGGAGCAGATCCAAGAAGATGGACAGTGTTAGTCGACCCAGGTTACCATAGTGTTTATATTACTTGCTATACAAATAAAGATGAAAAAGGTGATGTATTATTTGAATTTGACGATGGAGGTAATAATTTCAATAGAGGGTTCTTTATTAAAACAAGTAGCATTGAAGTTATAGTAAATACCTTAATAGAAAAAGGTATTAATAATAACCCAGAGTCAAACCCATTTAGTCTTAAATAATTACATGGATGACAAGGAAGATAAGTCAAAGAAAAAGATAGTAAAAGCTACTATTGACTTACATTCTGAAGAAGTTCTTAAAGAAGCTATTAGAAAAGTAGTTACTGAAAAGGTTAGAAAAAGGCACACTAATGATGAGTTAGAGGCTATGGTTTCAACCTGTAGTGAATTTTTAAAAGCATTTATAGTATTAGGTTACGATTTTGAAGGTAATTCAATTAAACCTATATTTTATGCTAAAAGTGATTTGGATGCTGATGCTTTAGGTCAACTTATACAAAAGTTCTTTATTACTACAAGTATGTAATTGATTTATAGAATTAGGTATATATAATATCTATATGAGAGTAGTAATATTAGGAGATGGCTTTATTAGTAAGTTCATTAGAGAACCATTTTACAATGAATCTAATGTTTTTATTTTAACCAAAAAGACTAATCAGTATGATAAGCCAGGAAAACTTAGTGAGTATTTAAAATTAAATGAAATTGATACTGTTATAAATACATGCGGTTACACAGGTTATCCAAATGTTGATAGTTGTGAGGAAAATAAAGCAGATTGTGCTCATTACAATATTACCGTACCGTTAATTATAGAGCAAGAATGTAAAAAGGCAAAGGTTAATTTTATACATGTAAGTTCAGGCTGTATATATTCAGGTTATGAAAAAGTATATACTGAAGAAGATGAGCCAGATTTCGGTATTGGTAACCCAAATGCAAGTTTTTATAGTAAATCAAAACATGCAAGTGAAAATTTATTAGACGATAATTTTACAAATATTGTTAGGATAAGAATGCCTTTATCAAGTAAGATTGAAAATAAAAATTTAATTACCAAATTACAAAAATATGATAAAATTGTTGATTTAGTTAATAGTAAAACTGATGTAGTTAAATTATCAGAATTCATATTTAAAGTAGCAAATAATTTTAAACCGGGTATATATAATGCAGTTCATAGCTATGCATTAACTACAAAGGACGTTATAAAGATAATGAAATCATATGATATAGTTAATGATAACTGGGAGTATGTAGACTTGAAAGAATTACCAATTAAAGCTAATAGAAGCAATTGTATTTTAGATAATAGTAAAGCAGAAAAAGATTTTGATTTTGATTTCGGTAAAGAAGCATATTATATAGCTTTAAATTGCTCAATAATACAAAGAAAAATATAATGGATATACACTATACACCAAAGAAAAGGTTAGGATTTACTGCAGGTAATTTTGATTTACTTCACCCTGGATACATATACACTTTTGAAGAAGCAAAAAAACATTGTGATAGGTTTATCGTATTTTTACAAAAAGATCCTTCTGCTACAAGATATACAAAATATAAACCTGTTATACCTTATTATGAAAGATATAAAACATTAATATCCATACAATATGTTGATGAAGTTTATATGTATCAAACCGAAGAAGAGTTATTAAAGTTAATTGAATTCTTTAAGCCTGACGTACGTATATTAGGAGAAGATTATATCGGTAAATCTTTTACCGGGGACCATTTAGGTATAAAGGTAATATATACTACCCGATCACATGAATGGTCAACAACAAAAATAAAAGATTTGATAACTCTTCAAACTATAAAGCAAAATCCAAGTATTTTAAATGAAGCAGAAAAACGATAAAAATATATTAGTTACCGGGGGGTATGGATTTATTGGTGGTAATTTTATAAAATTTTTAAAAAGTAACTTTCCTGAACATAGGATAGTATGTGTGGATAAAAATGGCTATGCATCTAATAAAGATTATGTAAAGGGTTTATGCGATAAAGAATATAAAATTGATATATCTAATAGTTTAGATATAGAAAATGTTTTTTTAACTAATGATAAATTCGATTATATATTTCATTTTGCTGCAGAATCACACGTGGATAATAGTATATCAGACCCTACTATTTTTAGTAAATCAAATGTTTTAGGTACGCAAAATCTTTTAGAATGTTACCGTAGGATTAATAATAATTACGGAAAATTTATACATATTAGTACCGATGAGGTTTACGGGCACTTAAGTTTTAACGAACCGTCATTTACAGAGGATAGTCCAATTGCACCTCGTTCTCCCTATGCTGCAAGTAAAGCATCGAGCGATCTCTTATGTTTAAGTTATATTAATACATATGACAGTAACATATCTATAACCAGATGTTGTAATAACTACGGTCCTAATCAGCATAAAGAAAAATTCATACCAACAATTATTAAAAGTTTAAAAAATAATAAAAAGGTTCCAGTATATGGTGAAGGTCAAAATATTAGAGAATGGATTCATGTCGACGACCATAATTATGCTGTATGGTTAGTAGCAGTAAACGGTAAAAAAGGTGTGTATAATATAGGTTCAGGGTTAGAGTTATCAAATATTGAATTAGTAGATATTATTTGCGATGCTATGGATAAAGACCTAGATGAAAATGTACGATTTGTAGAGGATAGATTAGGTCACGATTTTAGGTATAGTATTGATTATAGTAAAATAAAAGAAGATTTATTATTCCAAACTAACAAAAATAATTTTAATAAAGAAATTAAAAAGGTAATAAAATTATATGATAAGTAAAGTTCGTCAAGGTAGTGTATATGCATGTCATCATGGCCCTTATGCAGGTCAAATGTTTTGTTTTATAATGAGGGATAAAAAGGAACTGACGTATAATTTTCTTAGGATGCCTGATATGATTACAACCAAAATTCCTCAAAAAGATTTTGACGATGGTTTAAAAAATGATATCATAAAATATGTTGAAAAGGTACCGAAGTATGTTTTTAAAGTAATAGAAGCGCAATATAAGAAAAATGAAAATACTAACGATAGACGGAAATAATTTAGTACACAGAGTATTCTGGGTTGCTAATAATATGAAATATAAAACTGAATATTTTCACGTTTATATGTTTTTAAATAGTCTAAAAAGTTATGTTGAGATGTACCAACCTGATAGAGTATATTGTGTATGGGATGAAAAACCTGATTATAGACAAAATAAACGTAAAGAAATTTTAGAAGAATATAAAGGTAATAGAGATAAAGAATATGGTAAACAGGTCCATGATAAAAATGAAATAATTAAAGAGTTATTACAATTAATGGGAATACCTTCTATATTCCCAAGGGATTATGAAGCTGATGATGTTATTGGAATAATAAATCAATTAGAAGGAAAAAATAGTGTTACTAAGTTTTATATGACTAAAAAGTTTTTTAGACATATTATTGTAACCGTTGATAAAGATTTATGTCAACTAATAGATGGTAAGACATCTGTCTATGATCCAATACGTAAGTATGAAATTGATTTAGAAAATTTTGAAGAAAAATTAAAATTTAAAAAGAAAGATTTCATTAAAGTTAAAGCATTGCAAGGTGATAAAAGTGATAATATTCCGGGTATTAAAGGGTTCGGTAAAGTTAAACTTGAAAAATATTTTAAAGGGGAAGTTAATTTAACTGATGAAGAACAAAATATATATAAAAGAAATTTGAAATTAGTTAAATTAACCGATGATAAAGAAGAGTTTGATTATGTTAAGGAGCAAATTATAAAAGCTAGTTTTTCTACTGATTGGAATACATTTATGGTAAAATGTAAAGAATATAATTTTAGTAATATTCTTAAAAAAGAAAGTATTTGGTATAGTACCTTTTTTAAGGATAATAGATTAATAGAGTTACTATCATAAATAATTATATGAATTATAATCCAAATGATTTTGTTAATCCGCAACAGGTAAGATCACCATTTACTGGAGAAACTGTTAGACCTGTAATTAGCAAATATAATGATAAAGGTAAAACATATGAACAAGCAGTTTTTTCTGATCCAGTTACCGGTCAAATGGTAAAAAAAGGTCTTATAAGTATATCTTCTACTGAAACAGGAGAAACTATAGCAGATTGGCAAACAGTTCATAGTAACCACAATAATACATCTCAGAGTAGATAATTAAAAATTACATATTATAATTAATATGTGATTAATGTACCTGAGCAGTATGTGGTAAACGTACTATACGAAAACGTATATAAGATTAGTTATAATAAATATAACAAAACTTATAATGGTTGCTGCCCTATTTGTAGAGAAGGTGATTCATGGGGTAAAAAGAAAAGATTTTATTATATACCTAAGTCTGAATTAGCATATTGTCATAATTGCGGTTATAGTAAAAAACCTTTATCGTTTATATCTGATGTAACTAGCAAACCTTTACATTTTATTATAAATGAAATAAAACAATTTGATAATGAAATAGTTGATATAAAACCGGTTGAGAATGCGGTTGTAAAAAATGATACTAGTTTACCTGACGATTGTATAAATTTATCAGATATTAGTCAACTTAATTATTATAAAGATAATACTATAGTTAAACTCGCTTTAGATTTAATTCAAAATAGAAAATTAGATAAAGCTGTAAATAGACCTAAAACTTTTTATATATCATTAACTGATGCAGTTCATAAGAATAGACTTATTTTACCGTTCTACGATGATAATGGTAAAATTATCTTTTATCAAAGCAGAGGGGTAACTAAAAAAGATTTGCATGAAAGGCCGAAATATTTAAGTAAGGTAGGCGCTGAGAGAAGTCTATATGGAGTTCAGAATATTGATGCTAACTTAGATAATATTTTTATATTTGAAGGTCCTATTGACAGTTATTTTTGTCAGAACGGAATAGCTATTTGCGGTATAACTGAAAATAGTGATAAGATGTTTACCAATTTACAGAAAAAACAAATAGCAAAATTAAATTTATATGAAAAAATTTATGTGTTAGATAATCAACGGTTAGATTCTGCTTCTTTAAATAAAAGCAAACATCTAGTTGATAGTAATAATAAAATCTTTATATGGCCTAAAGAGTTAAGACAATTTAAAGATTTTAATGATATTTGTGTAGCTGGTAATAAAGATAAAATAAACCCTGAATTTATATTAAAAAATACATATTCAGGGCTTAAAGCTAAATTATTATTAACTGAAATAAAGAATAATTAATTATCTCTTTTTATCTACACCACCTGTAAATCCAGGAGCTCTTGTACCTGTTGTAATAAAATCAACATATTGATTTAATGTTTTAAGCTCACCAACAATACTTTCTAAAGATCTAGCTATTGAAGCTGAATTATTATCACTTTCTTCGTCTTCTCCTTCTAAAGGTTCGAAACTATCCATTTGATCATCTGCTGGTGCATCTTCAGGGGCATATTGATCATTAAGATCTTCATTTACATATGCTTCATAAATTAATTTTGAATCTAAATCTTTCATTATACGTATTTATATTTAGGGTCATTTGCTCCTGCTAAATAACCTTTTAAAATTTCACTTAAAGAAGAAATTTCCATTGCAACTCTTGCAATCTTTTTTGTTTCAGCATTTGATATACTATCAAATAAAGTATCATCTTCTGCAGTATTAAGTTTAGTCTGTACACTACTTTCAGTACCGTTTAAATAATTTGAAAATCTATCCATTTCTTGTATCCATGAATTTAATTCATCATACATTTCTTTTTGCCCATTAGCAAGTGGCGAATCAGGTGCTTCAATATCGAAATCGTCTCCAGAAGTTTCAGGATCGAGTTGCGTTTCCATTGCTTCTGCATCAGATAATTCATCGGTAATTTCATCATCTTGCTCGTTGAGAAATTTATTAAATTTTTTTTGGTATAAGCTCATACAATTATTTATAAATATTTATATGCATTCTACTATAAAATTTAAAGACTTAATAAAAGTATTGGAAGAAGACTTCGATAACGATGCATCTATGCCAGATGTTGTAAGAGATCAGACCGGTATTGCAGATGAATATTCACCAGAAAAATCAAGTGTTAGTGATATGATGGCAAGAAATAACAGATCAGATGTAGCTCCTGAGAATATTCCTTACCCTCTAAATGAGTTTGATGATATAGCAACTAATGCTTATACATCAGTACAAAATTTAGAAGAACTTTTAAAGATAGCAAAAACTAATGCAGTAATAAAAAATAAGAAACCTTTAGACCCTATTTGTAAAGAACTAATTAAGCTTAAAAAAGATATAGTTGATATATCGAAAAAGGTTAGTAAAATAAAATAATGAGAAAATTGTTTATATCATTGCTACTAACATTTTCAGTTAGTAGTTTGTTTGGTATCATTTTTAAAGATTGGATAGTTTTTATTTTAGCTACAATATTACAATATTTGTTTTTCTACTTCTTTAATAGTATGTATGAAAACTGGCTTAAAAATAAAATAATGCAAAATAGTTTAGAATTAGAAAAAGTTAAATCTAAAAATACAGTTAAATTAAACTGTCCTACATGTGATAACGTGGAAGAAGTAGAAATGACGTTTAACGGTGCTGTTGTATATAAATGTGGAAAATGCGATGCAGAAATTAAAGCAGAGCCAATAGTAAAAAATTATCTAACTACTAATCCAATATATTTTGATAAATGAACGAAGTAGAAAAGTTTGAAAAACATACAGTAGAGGTTAACTCTACTTCTTTAAAAGAAGATACTGAAAAGGGTGAAATATTATTTGAAGATGTTTTAAAATTTTTTAATACTGGTGATAAAGAAAATGATAATGCATTATTGAATGGGTTGGTTTATCAAAAAAATAAAGACAATAGGTTTATAGATACAATTTTTAAACAATTAAAGGAAAATATTAATAATATTCAAACTAAGAATAATGCTGATTCAGATACTTTCTTGTTTAATACAAATAAAAAAATATTATTTAACAATATAGAACATATTAATAGTATAATTAAAAACTATGATATAAAAGAAGAAAAGATATTACACTTTATTTTAGGAACTCTGATACAATATATTTATGAGTTTAAAGAAAGAAAAAAAGACTGATATTATTCAAGAATATGGTATCGATTTTGTAGCTAGATTTGCTTGTTTATATGAAGGTGTAAATGTTGCTGGCGATAGAGCTGAAAAATTAGGCTACACAGGTAATACTAATGTATGGATTAAACCTACTGCATTGCAGAAATATATAGATGAAAGATATTTAGATATGAAATATCAAATAGAACAAGAAATGAAAGGTGTTCAAATAGATGAAATATATCCCTGGAGCGAAATTTACGAATAATACATTTAAAAATACAAAACTGTTTAAGAAAGGTGTATTATATAAACTTTTAAATATATCACCTAAAGAAGATAGTTATGTATATACTTTTTTAGTAAAAGGTGAAAAAAAAGATATTACTTTTAAAAGTATAGCTGAAGCTGATGAATGGCTTGAAACTATTAAAGTTTAATAATAATCCCCATAAACGTCATCATCATTTGTAGACATATCAAAAACATCAGTTTTACTTAGGTCATCAATATTATAATCTCTATATTCAGGCTTCTTATCTTTTGATTGCTCATTTTCCCCTCCAGATAACCTACCTGCAAAAGTATCTTCATAAATTTGATCATTGCCTGATACTGAATCAGTTAAATTATTAAACGGTATATTAGGTTCAAAGCTAAAGTCTAGTCGTTTAGCCTTTAACATAAACACATAATGACCACCTAATTGATTCATTTGAGATATATCTTGATCTAATTTTTCAGTTATTTCAAAATATTTAGCTTGTCGATTATTAGGTCTATCGTTTCCGTACTCTGTTAATTGAAATATATCACCAGCTTTTGGTTCTATAATTTTATATTGTTCATCATATACTGAACTTAAAGTAAAGAAAGTATCGTAATATGATGAAATATGTATATATGCAGTTATTTCATCGTCACTATCAAATCCAAATTTACTTAAATTAATTGCGTTTTCATTTAAAGTAACTGCTAATACTAATTCACGTGAATTAGAAAATGTCTTGGTAGTCTGTTCTCCATATACGTTATCAGAATTTGTAACATTAAATGTATTAACAAAGTAATTAACTTTTGTTCCATACATATTAATCTGTTCTCTCCAGTAGTTACTAAAGAGTATTCTTTCATTTTGTTGTATAGACTTATCACTAAACCTAAAACATGTCTCATCAGTTTGAGGTAACCCCGGGAATTCACAATTGTAATCTATATTACTCATTTTTCTAATACGAAGCTATTTAGATTTTTATCATAATAAAGTTTAATACCTGTACTACCTAATCTTTTTACCTTATCTTTTAATGGTACAACTTTATATATGTCTCTTATATATGTAAGATCTCTACTATCACAAGTTTTCTTACCTTTACTCTTTTTCAAAAGCTCTATTTTATTATTTTTAGAGGTATCTGTTTTAACATAGTCAGGTACAAGGTTTAAACTTTTTCTACTGTAATGTTTATCATGATCAGTAAAACCTCTTCTATGTCTATGGTTAGTGAAAAATTTAGAAAACGAGTCCATCAAAATTATTTAAGCAAAAAAAAACGCAACCGAAGTTGCGCTTTTTAAAAGTAACTATTTTTTTCTAATCTCCGAAAAGATCTTTACCAACTGTTAAATTACCAACTTTATTATTTTTAGTTGATGTTAAAGCATGACCACCTGATGTACTCATTTCTGAACCTCCATCATCTTGCTTTTTAATCTTAGAATCTGCTTTTTTACTTGAACCTTTAAGAGCAACTTTATTATTTTTTGGATTTCTTAAACCTGAATCTTTCTGGTTAACTAAAGCATGACCATGATCTTCTGCATCTACTGCTTCTTTGTGTGTATCTTCTTCATCGTCTTCTTCATCTTCATCTTCGGCATCTTCTTTATCTTCAGCATCTTCTTCCATTTCATAACCTTCACCGTCTTCATGTTCCATGTCTTCATGTTCCATGTCCTCTGATTCACCGTCATCTTCGCCTTCTTCTGGCTCAATTTGGGCTAAAATTTCTTTTAAAGCTTTAACATGATCAGCACCTAATGTTACTGTCACCTCTTCGCTTGCTTCAATATCCATATCACCGTCGTCGTCAATGTCGACTCCTAATGCTTGAAGTTCGTTTTGTTCTTCATCGGACATCCCTTCGGATAATACTGATTCAAATAGTTTGTCAAAAGTTGATTTCATGTAATTATTTATACTCTCTTTCACCTTTTTCTCTAGTTTTTTATCATAATCTTCAGAAGAATATGATTTTACCTTACTTTTTTTGTTTTTCTTAGGATCATCTACTTTCTTTACACCTTCTGCTGCTTCAGGCCCTGAAGTAGTATCATTATTAAATCCCTTTTTAACTTTATTAGGTGATGTAGGTGCTTTACCTGGTTTAGAGCCAATTTTTTCAGCTGGTTTACCTGGAGCTTTTTCACTTATTACTTTATTGGAATAAGTATTCCAAATTTCGGTTAGAGTATTTACACGAGTCATGTAAATATTTATACAGAGATGGCCAAAGATAAACAAAATTACATGAATAACCCTAATCTACCTACTGTAGATTCACAATTTAACTATACGCCTAAGATGGTAAGTGAGTTAAAAAAGTGCAATAAAAATATTTTACACTTTGCTGAAAATTACTTTTATATTATTTCTCTTGATGAAGGTAGACAAAAAATTAATTTACATCTTTGCCAAAAAAGGGCTTTACGTAAAATGAGAGATAATCGTTTCTTTATATTATTAGCATCTCGCCAAATAGGTAAAACTACTATGATGACAATATATGCTTTATGGATAGCATGCTTTAATGATGATCAAAGAATATTAATAGTAGCAAATAAAGAGGGTACTGCTTTGGAGATAATGAGCAGAATAAGGATGGCATATGAAGAATTACCTAATTGGTTAAAGCCAGGTGTGAAAGAGTATGGTAAAACGTCTATTGTATTAGCAAATGGAACAAGAATAGGTATCTCAACTACTACAGGTACTGCAGCCCGTGGTCAATCAGTTAATGTGCTTATATTAGATGAGTTAGCTTTTATTGAGACGCATTTAGTTGATGATTTCTGGAAATCGGTATACCCTATCGTATCGTCGTCTAAAAAATCTAAAATTTTTATAGCGTCAACTGCTAACGGTACTGATAACTTATTTTATAAGCTTTATGCCGGTGCAGAAAATAATGAAAATGGTTGGGCACATGATAAAATACTTTGGAATGAAGTACCTGGTAGAAATCAAAAATGGAAGCAGGAAACTATTAGTAGTATAGGAAGTTCAGAAGCATTTGAACAAGAATTTAATTGCCAATTTATGTCTAGCGGGGAAAGTTCGTTAGATGATGAATTATTTGAAAAACTTAATAGTAATACAACTGAACCTAAATTTATATTCGATGAAGGTAAGTATCTATTGTGGGAAGAGCCTAAAGAAGATGCTATATATATAGCAAGTGTAGATACTAGTGAAGGGTTAGGTAAAGATGCCTCAGTTATACAAATATTAGATTATACTGATTTAACTAATATAAAGCAAGTTGGAGTTTACCATAATAATAATATCTCACCCTATAATTTTACTGAAAAGGTATATGAAATTTTACAACATTGGGGTAGCCCATTGGTCTGTGTTGAAAGAAATAACAGTGGTGGTCAAGTAGTTGACATTTTAAAGAATTCTTACGACTATGAAAATATTGTTTCATGGGGAGGAGCAACAGCTGGTAGATCTAAAAATCAATTAGGGGTTATTTCACACACTAATACAAAATATAAAGCGGTTACCAATATGAGATATTGGATTAATGAATTAGAGTCAGTACAAATAAATGATATAAGGACAGTTAAAGAATTAAAAACATATATAAAAGCTCCAAACGGTACATGGAATGCAAGAAAGGGGTATCACGATGATTTGGTAACCTCACTTATGTGGAATCTTGTAATTCTTATAGAAGATATAGTAGATAAGTATTTTGAGGTAATTAAAAGAGATAAAAATAATAGGCCATTAGAACTACAGCAAATGGACTACGGTATTAAATATTTTATGAACCCTACTTCGATGTATACAAATGAAAAACAAAGCACCGGCAATACATTACCTATTATTATAGGCAATGCTAAAAATACATCGAGTGAAATAGAAGAGTTACAAATGAAAGGTTATAAATTATGGCAACCGTAAATCAATCTCAGTTTAATAAAAGTAGATTAGATAAGTTTTTATTAGTTTTAAATTTACCTGAAACGTTAAAAAATATAAGTAAAGAGAGTTTAGAAGAAAGAGACGATGACGTAATTATACAAGATAGTTTACAGTTTTCTGTATATGGTTCTATAGTACCTAAAATTGAAGTTCCGCATGAAACGTTAGGATATGCTGGTCAATCATTTAAAATATCTAAACATACAAGGCCTCCTTATGAAAATGTTACAGTTAATTTTACTATCGATAATCAGTTTAACAATTATTGGGTTTTATATAAATGGTTAGATTTATTAAATGATGATAAAATATCTAAATTTAACGGTAAAGATTTAGTAACTAATCCTCAATTTGATGCAGTTTTACAAAATAATCCTAAGTCATTTGCCCCGCCAACCTTATACCAATCAGATTTTACCATATATACAAAAGATGAATTTGATAAAAACACGGTAAAATTTACGTATAAAAATGCATTTCCAGTTTCAATCGGAGGGATTAATTATAATTATAGAGAGCCTGGTGAAATAGAAACTACTTTTGAGTTTGCTTTTTCACAATTACTAGTAGAATTGCAATAATATTTATCTAAAAAACGATAAATAATAATATATGGCTAGAACAATACAATCTCCCGGTGTAGAAATAAAAGAAATAGATCAAAGTTTGAGACCAGTGTTACCTGCTGGAACAAATGTTTTGGTAGCAGGTTTTTCAGATCAAGGACCTTCAGATGAAGTAATTCAGGTTACAAGTCAAAGTGAATTTGAACAAATTTACGGCATGCCCACGACTCCTGCAGAAAGATATTTTTATCATTCAGTAAGACCTCTATTTCAATCCCCTGCTAATATTCAAACATATAGATTACCGTATGGTACTAATAAAGGTAGAGGATTTGGTAATAAATATAGTGCTTTAGCCTATCCGTCTCAAGCTATTAACATTAATACAGCGAATGAATTAGGAGCTAACGGTAAAGCATATGGAGCTAAATACAGTACATATACTGAATCGCCTTCGTCTAATTTATTTTTAATAGGTAAACCAACTCATTTTGAATTAACCGAAGATCAATACTTTGATATTCTACAAAAACGTACTTTTGAATGGAAAGATATTGTAACTGATAGTTTTTCAACTAGTGCAGATTTAGGTAAAGCTGCATTTATAGCATTAAATAAATCACAGTCAGTTATTGATGAAAAGTTTCAAGGTTACTATTTAGGAGCAGTAGATAATACCAATTTAAATCCTGCAACAGATTTTGACGGCGCATTATCAGTTGAAACAGTAGCAGTATCAGCTACACAAACAACAAACTATACGACATTACCAGATGCTAGATTAGATTTTGCTCTTTCATCCATTTCTGATAATAATACTTCAACATTTGGCCAAGAAGATGATAGTGTATCAGAAGTATTAGAAAATTTAAGTCAATTTGATTTAGAAAATACAGATTTTGATGACACTTTAAGTTTCGGTCTATTTAAATTGAGGCAATCACCGTTCACACCAGATACTATTAAGTTAGATTTTGTTTTAAGTGAAAGTTTTGTAGGTACTTTAGATTTTCATAGACAAATTAATTCTCCACAAGGTGGTTCACCAGTTCCATTCTTTATTGAAACTAAAGAAGATTTTTCACCTAATTTGACGTTGTTGGTTAATGATTATATTTCACGCAGAGAAGATGGTTCAACTTATTTAGATGTAAATGGCAAACCTACCAATAAGGTTAGATTTACATCAGATTCAAAGTTTGGTAATGATTCAAGTGCCAAATTAAATATACAAACATTATCATCAGCTTATGGAGTTAAAACAACAGCACAAGCTCAAACATTGTCAGGTGTTTTAACTAACGCAGAAAATGATATGGGACCAGCAGATAGTTTATATCCATTAGGTACATTCCAAAGTCAAAATACTAAATCAAAAGATTTAGGAAGTATACCTCAAAAATTAGATAGATTATTTGATAGTGTAGAAAATGTTGATCTATTTGATATTGACTTAACAGTTGACGGTGGTATGAGTACCATTAATGCAGTATCAGAATATTTAGAACGTGGTACAGGGCAAAAATACTTTGATGATTTAGCAGCAGTTTCAGCAATGGACGGTTTCTATACTTCAGATATTATTAATAATCTAACTACTGAAGCTAAAGACTTTAGAGCTGATTGGAAGACAGTATTTGATAGATATGCTGAATTTGCAGAAAAGCGTAGAAAAGATCATATGTTTATTTCTGATTTACCAAGACCTATATTCGTTCAAGGTAGTAATTTCTTAACTTTAGATGATCCGAACAAGAATTTCTCATTGAATATGCTTAAACCTATTCAAGCTCATACAAGTATAGTTAATACAAGCTATGCAGCAACATATGCACAATGGGTTAGAGTTTATGATAGTGTATTAGATAATCAAATATATGCACCGTTCTCAGGGTTTGCAGCAGCTTCAATGGCAAATACAGATGCTAATTTCCAACCTTGGTTTGCCCCAGCAGGATTTACAAGAGGTATTGTTACAGGTGTAAATGATTTATCATTATACCCGAAACAAAAGCAAAGAGATCAGTTATATAAAATTTCAGTTAATCCAGTTGCGTTCTTCCCGAATGAAGGATTCGTAATATTTGGTCAAAAGACTTTACTTAAGAAGCCAAGTGCATTTGATAGAATTAATGTTAGAAGATTGTTCTTAAATCTTGAAAAAGCTACAAGACAAACAGTTAAGTTCTTTATATTTGAACCTAATACTTTATTAACTAGAACAAGAGTAGTTAATACATTGAGTCCAATATTTGATAATGCTAAAAATACAGAAGGTTTATATGATTTCTTATTAGTATGTGATGAAAGAAATAATACACCGACTGTAATAGATCAAAACGAACTTATTGTAGATATATATCTAAAACCTGTAAGGGCAGCAGAATTTATATTAGTTAACTTCTTTGCAACTAAAACAGGTACAGATTTCAATGAATTAGTTGGTTAACATTGAGTTCTGTATAAATATATGATATGGCAGACAGTAGACTTACAGATTTAAATGCGGTAACTTTAGCAGCTGATAACGATGTTATTTATTTAGTTGATACCAGTGCTGGTACTTCTAATAAAATATCTTTTTCAAATTTTACTAGCTCAATATTAACTAATAGTGAACCATTTAGTTCGACAGTAATTACACCTTTAACAGGTGCATTAACTAATATTACTGCATTACAATCAGATACCATTAATAATAATCAAAGTATATCAGCATTACAGACTGATGTTATTAGATTAAGTACAGGTGGAGGGTCAGAAACTATAAGTTCATCTACTGTTAATGTAGGTAGCTTTAGTACAGTCGCTGCTAGTATTGCAGATAATGCTACTTATATACAAGATTTAACAGTGGGTAATATATCCGCAGGAGATATATTAGATGTATTTCCTTCAGGGGTAGATGCAGGTGATTTTATATTAAACGGTTTGTTAGGAAATGGTGGTGGTCTTTCTGCTGTAGATTCAGAAGTAGGTAAAGCTAGAGTATTTATTACTAACTTATCTGACAGCACAGTTAACCTTACAACTAGAAATAGTTTTGCATTTATTGCAACAAGAAATTTTAATAATGCAGATTAAATAATTATATGGCAGATACATCACAAACAATTCAAGGTTTTTATACACAAGCTCAGACTAAAGACTTTGCAAGAAATAATTTATTTAGAGTTTTAAATATCAATTTTGGCGGAGGTTCAGAAGTTACGTTTAATGAAGATGATTTAGTTTATGCTACAACAGCTGCTTTACCTGGTAAAAATATAGGTAATGTCCAGGTTCCATATATGGGATTAAATTTTAACGTGCCTAGTACAGTTACCTACCCTAACAGTGAAAGTTATTCTTTAGAATTTAGATGCGATGAATCATATAATTTAAGAGAAAAGTTTTTACAGGTATCTTCAGATACTTTTGATGATGCAGATAGTACAGGTAATTATTTTATGCCAACAGCAGATGCAGTAATTGATTTAGTTTTATTAGATAAAGAACTAGAAAGAGTTTCTCAAATACAATTAGTAGGTGTAGCAATTAAAGATGTAGGTGAAATACAATATGATGTACAATCTCAAGGAGATGTAGTTAAATTTAACGTTACAGTATCTTACCATTATTTTAGAAAAACTGCTTAATATATTTTAAAGCTCTCTTTTGAGAGCTTTTTTTTTGCATAAATATTATTATGCCAGGTATATTAAATTCTATAAGTAATGCTATTCAAGGTGTCTCTAATGCAACTAACAATCTTTTAGGGGGTAGTGTTGCTCAACCTGGGTTATCTTTATTAGGTACTAATTTACCTGGTGTTCCATTAATAAGTTTTAGAGATTCATTTTTAAATAGTCTGGGTCAATGGTCTAATTCTATACCTTTAAATACACAGTTCATTGCTTTAATAGAATTTTTTCCTCCCGGGCTTACTACTGATATTATACAAAGGTTGGAAGACCCGGTATCATCTACAGGGTTCGATATTACTTTACCAAAAAGTGTAACAACTAATTTAAAGAATCAAGGTATTGTAGGTTGTATATTTTTAGATGGATTCAACATAGGTGGTGAAACTTTACGAGCTGATTCAGCTAATATACCAAATAATAGAGGATTTTTACAAGGTACAGTATTAAAAGATAGAGCACCACTGGTTGACGCACCATTAAATTTATCTTTTAGAGAAACTAATACTTCATTTACTGATTTTGTAATAAGACCGTGGATGATTATGGCATCTCATTATGGATACGTAGCAAGAGACCCTGAAAGTATAGTTGAGCAGTATAAAAATCCTAAAACTAACGTTACTATAGTTCAGTATACTAGAAGTTCTGCTGGTATATCTCAAATACCAAGAAAGACGTGGAATTTTTACGGCTGTGTACCAACTCAAATTTCTAATAGAGAATATACATATTCAGGTGGTGAAGATTTAAAAAGTTTTAATACAACTTGGGTTTATGATAAATATGATGTAAGTAGTAATTTATATCTAAGTATACCTGAAATATTAAAAACTCTAAACCCATTTAAATTTTAATGAATAAATACCATTTTAATGATTTCTTAATTGAAGAACCGAGCTATTTAGATTATAAAAACTTATTAAAAAATTTAATTACCCCTGACTATAATGTAATTAACAAAGTTTTTTTAAATTTAGTAGAAGAAAGAGTAAATAATACAAACTGTATTGATAAAATAAAAATTTTAATTTTTTTAAGAGGTTTAATATTAGGTGAAGAAATAAACATAAATTTTGACGGTAAAAATTATAGTAGTTCTTTAAATGAAATATTGGATAAATTTAATTTTAATGAAACACCGTTTGAATATAAAAATTTAAAGTTTAGCTTACCTAGTAAATTTTACTATAAAGATAATTTTACAAATTTAATCGAAAATTTAAAAAGTATTAAAATAGACGGTGAAGAAAAAGACGTTACTAATTTTAATATAGAAGAAAAAAAAATATTATTAGATAATTTACAAGATTTAAATTTTAATAAGTTAATGGTAAATTATATTGAATATTTAAAAAGTTTTTATTTTTATTATATTAATGATGTAAAGGTTAATTTATTTACTAATGATATAATTTCATTTTTAAAAGGTATATTCAATTCTAATTTACAAGAATTTTATGATTTTGAATATACTATTATTAATAAATTAAAATTTGACTCTTATTCCTTAACTATATATAGCTTTCCGGAATTAAGAATATTTGTTAATAAATTTGCTAAAGAGATGGAAGAGGCACAACAAGAAAGTGGTAAAGATGAAAATACAATATAAATAATTTCATGGCAGATAATTTTAATACACTACTTAACCAGATAAAATCAAAGAAAAAGAATATAAGCAGCCATATAAATTCTTTTGAAGAAGAAGTAAGTTTTGAAAAATTAAATATTGAGCAACAAAGTAAAATATTAGATTCTTATTCAGATATACCTGCTTTATCAAATAATGCAGTTTATTTAGTTTTAAAATTTAATAATACTTTTAATAAAATTATTAGAGAAAATTTAATTGATAAAAATATAGATTTAAATGTTGTTGATAGAGCAAATATAATTTTAATGTATCGTAAAGAATTAGGAGATACAGTTTTAGTTGATGATAATGAAATAAATATAAATTCAGTATTAGAAAATAATAAATCAATAAAAAAAATAGATTTAGAAAAAACATTTCAAAGCGGGGATTTTACGTTTAAAGTTAAAGTACCTTCATTAATAAATGATATCAAAGTTAACAATCTCTTAATGAAAAAAATAAGGGAAAATCCTAGTAAAAATGATGTTTTAGGTGAAATTTATTTATACGAACTTTTAAAATTTATAGATTTTATGCAAATAGATGAAAATGACGCAATTATTCTTAATAAGGATAATAGAAATTTAGATTTACTTAAAAATGTAGAAGTATCTATCTTAAAACCTGTATTAGATTATATAGAGTATGTACGTTCTTTTGAAGAAAAATTTGTTACAGTTGAAGGAACATCTAATAAAATATATCTTACACCTGAATTATTCATAATTTAAATATTGAATTAAATATTTAAATGGCGGATAATTTATTAGAAGCATTAGGATTAGTAACAAAAGTATCAGCTAAACAAACTGACGCGTTAGACAAGATATCTAAAAGATTAGATAATATTGAATCTAATACTGCACCTGCTAAAAATAAAGAAACTTTAAAGACTAAAGCTGAACCTGTAGTAGTAGAGGATTTTGGAAAAAAAGCAGAAAAAGACTTTTCTGATATATTTGGTAATCAATTAAATAATGCGTTTTCAATAGAAAAAGAAGCAAAAGAAAAATATAACAAAAATTTAACTAAAGGTATGTTATTAGCAGCAGCTGGTTTAGCATCCGCAGCTTATTTATTTTCAGGGGAAGGTTTTACTGGTTTAGCAGCTGGAATGCAAAATGTAGCTAGTAGTGTAACTAATTGGTCGAAAAAAACTAAAGGTAATATTAAATCTATAGGTAGAAGATTTGGTTCAGTTACAGATGAAGTTTTAGATGGTGCAGAAAATATAGTTAAAGGAAGACCTAATTTTATAAATTCTATAAAAAATATGAGAGGTACTATAAGAGGTTCTTTTAGTAGAATTGCATCTTTTTTTGATGATTTTGCTAAAAATTCTAAAAATTTAGCTAGAACAGTTGCAACGTCAACAGGGGATGACATAATTAAGGGAACTGCTACGGCTGGATCTTCAACTTTAAGCAGAGTAACTCCATCCAGTGGTAATGTAGCTGGTGAAGCTGCAGATATAGTAGCAGATGCAAGATTACCGTCAGGTTATAGAAATACAGCCACTGGTCAAGCAGTTAGTAAAGCAGCTGGTGATACAGCAACAGGTACTGTACAAGGTTTAGCGAAAGGTGGTAAAAAAGGTATGATTAGGCAGGCAAAAGATTTTTTAAAGAATTTTAAACCTGCGGCAGGGATTTTAGGTAAAATAGTTAAAAATCCATTATTTGCACCTTTTGTAGAAACGTTTTTTATGAGAGGAGATATTGCCGAAATGCTCGAGCAGCATGCTATAGGAGAAATAACTGAAGAAGAACTTCATAAAGAGGTTGGGGGGAGATTTATAAAAGGTATTACTGGTGTAGCTTTAGGAGCTGCAGGTGCAATTGGTGGAGGTGCCATAGCTGCCGGAGCAGGAGGGTTAGCTTCATTTGGAATAGGAGCAGTTCCAGCAGGTATTATAGGATCAATACTTGGAGGCTTTGGTGGCGATGCAATAGGTAGATATGTGATAGGACCGTTATTAGCTGCAGCGTTTGGACCGGTAACTAGAAAAATGGGTAAAACATTATCAGACAACCCTTCATTAATGTTGTTAAAAGAAAATTTAGGCACGGGTAATATACAACCTCAAGAAATTGAAGATGGTATTATAACTAAAGAAGGTCAAGTTATAAAACCTGATTCTATGGATACAATATATGCTATGAAAGAAGGAGGTCCTTTAGGTGATATGCTTAGTGAAACTCCTAAAGCTTTAATGGCTTTAATGAATATACAAACTCAAGAAATTGAATTATTAAGAGAAAATAATCAATTATTATCTTCAATATATGAAAAAATAATGCCAGGTGGCAATGTAATAAATAATAGTAGTTCGGTTAATGTTACCGGTGAAACAGATAGTTTAAACAAATATAGGGAGATATACGCATAATGGAAAATTTATGGACATTAAAATTTGACATGGAAAATAAATTACCTATTTTAGTTAGGTCTAAAACTAATGTAGGTGAGAATATTAGTTTTTTATCCAATAGAGTATATGAAAATATACAAAATAGTGCTTCAGACCCTATTAATGTATTAAATGACTTTGCTTGGACTAAAAGTCCTAAAGAATCTCGCCAAGATGTACCTAAATTACGTTTAATAGAGAAAAGATTAACAAAAAACAGTACAGTAACTAATGCTGCATACTCACTTTTAGCAGGTGCTGATTTAGTAAGAACTGCAACTACAATGGCAGCTGATGTTGGAGATGCAGTAACCGGTAATAGAAATGAACCTACATTAAAAAAAGCTTTAAATTCATTAGTAGAAAGTAAAACAGTTTCTCTTATTCAAGATGCTCTAGGGCAAGTATCTAATGTAGCGGGGTTAGGTAGTTTACAAACTTTTAATAGTGAAGTTTTAAAAGCATATAACTTTTTATATGCTACTGAAAAAACCGGGTTTGAATATATTTTACCATATTTAGATGATAACTATAGAAACTCTCAAATTCAAATGGGTGAAAGTCAGAATAACGTAGTTAGTAATATTACTAATTTTTTACAAACAGGTGTCCAAACTGCAGCAGGTATAATTGGTGCATTAAGACCTGGTGTATATATAGAAACTGCAAAACAGTTTAAAATGGGTGATGCCGGTAGGACTTTAAATGTAACAATACCGCTTTTAAACACAGGTACGTTCGATGATATTGTAAAAAACTGGCAATTAATTTATGGTTTAGTATATCAAAATAGACCGGGTAGAATTACTAAAAATTTAGTAGATGTACCGGTAATATATGAAGCATTTATTGAAGGTATAGCTTATATGCCTTATGCTTATATATCTGGTTTATCAGTAGGTTTTATAGGTAATAGAAGAACTATGAAATTAAAAGTACCTATCAATAAAGGTGGGGAGGAAGGTTCAGAATTTTCAACTCAAGTATCTGAAATAGAAACAGCGATACCCGATGCATATAATTTAAATATAACAATTGAAGGTCTTAATGATGAAACAAGAAACTTTATGTATCAAAGTATTGACGGGTTACCTGTTACAGTTTCTTCAGAATTACCTTCTGAACCAGCTACTACTGAAGCGCCGGGGACCGATACAACGCAAGGCGGGCCAACTAGTTTTAGTTCTAGAAGCAACCCTGATAGGAGACAATTAAGAAACCCTACATCTGACCCACCATCTCAACCTACAATTAAAAGGAGAAATAATTAATGAATGGTAAATTTCAAAATAATATAAAAGAGCTAAGTGATTTAGAAATTTATAGATATGAAAATATTTTTAAAGTATATAATACAGGTGATAAAGATTTTTATTTTTACAATATACTTAAAACAGTAAATTTACCTGATAATTTAGATAATAATTTTTTCGGATTTGTAAATTTAAAGAAAAAAATACCGTTAACTACTTTAAGTTATGAAATATATGGAACTACTTATTTATGGTGGTTAATTTTAATAGTAAATAACATTAGAAACCCTGTAAGAGATTTACCTGTAAGTAAAAAAATTAGATTTGTTAAAAATGAATTTATAAAAGACGTTACTGATAGTATTAAATCTCAATTACAATGATAATATTAAATGACATAAAATCTATTTTAGAAAGTAGTAATTTAAATTCTAAATATGAAATAAATAATGAATTTTATTCATGTAATATATTATTTTTTAACCCAGATGGTAAAGTTTTTAATTTATCTAAAAATACAGTAAAAAATTTAAATATAAATGATAATGTATTTGAACCATATACTAAATGCTCGTTATCTTTTATAGATGACGAAAATTCATTTGAAAGATTAAAAAATGAAAACAATAATTTAGAATTTGATGATAATGATAGCTTAGTTGAAGGGTTTACTTTTAGAGGGGATGGAAGAGATTTTGTTTATATAGAAATTATACCTATTAAAGACGCGACTATAGTTTCACAAGGTGATAAATATAATAATGTTTTTGGATTTAGAAATCTTTATTCAGTGATAAAGAGTGTAGATAAAGATACAAGCAATGGTAAATTAAAAACTATACATCTTATGGATATAGACGAGAAAAATTTATCTGAAAAAAAATCATTCTTTTCTACTAAAAATTTACTACAAACTGATAAACCATTATTTTTATTATCTAATAAAGAAAGAGAAGTAGAGACTGGTACTTGCATGTTAAATTTATTAAAAGATGTTTTAGGTTATGAAGATGAAAAATTTATAACTAATATAGATGAAACTGGAGAAACCCCTGATTTTGAAAAAGGATTAAGTAAAATATTTTACACTTCACCAGCTGAAAATACAGCGTTAAAAGATTTGATGTATTTATACGAAAAAAACGTTTCTAATAATAGTAATAATGATTTCAGTATATTAAAAAAAGATTTATATAATGGCCTATATTCTTTAAAAAGTATGAGCGGTATTTTCAAAACTGCATATAATAAATCAGACAATACCCCTCTGGAAAATAATATTGAAAAATTAATTATAACAGGTAAAACTAATGCAAGTGAACAAAGTAATCAGAATACTTTAAAAACACCATCTGTCATTAGTTTTGGGGAAATGAGTGATATACAAACAATAAATTTTTTTAATACTGATTCTTTAATTAATAGTAAAAAAATAGTAACAAATGTTTTGCATTCTTACGACTTTAATAATAAAATTTTTAAAATAAATAAAAAAGATTCGGATATTACTAATATAAAAAATATTTTTAAAGAAAACTACGTTAATGATATGAAAGGTAGTGATGATTCTCCTTTCCCTAATATGGTTTTAAACGAGACGAAAACTACTAATAAAAGTTTTCAACACAATTATTCATTATATGGTGAAAATAAAAATATTTTAAAAGGAGAAGGTATAAATAAATTGTTAAAAAGTTCTTTAATAACTAATTTAGGAGCTGAAATTATTGTAAAAGGACAAATGTTTAGAAAAACTGGCAATTTTATTAGTATAGATCGTAATAATTTTTACGTAGATAATACGTTTGATGATAAGTTTTTAGGAATATATTTTATATTAAATGTAGAGCATAACTTTATTGAAGATACAAAATTTGAAAATAAAATACTAGCAGTAAAAACGTATATTTACAAAGACCCTAAATTTAAGGAGGATACGATATGAGTTTTAACGTTACATCATTACCTGAATATGTAGATACAGTTATTTTTCAAAAAGAAGATTTTTATAAGACAAATAGTAATCTTTTAGATATTTTTAATGACTATTTAAATGAATTAAATCTTAATATTAATTATGAAAAGGGTAAATCTTCTGGTAATATATTAAATTTAAATAATGAATTCTTTAAAAAATTAAATGATGATAAATTTAAAGTAAATGATATAGAAATAGGTGATACTTTTAAAAACTTTTACATTGAAAAATATAATAGTTTATTTAAAAGTATAAAAAATAATGTTAAAGATTTCATCGGAGAAAGTAATGTATATTTTAAAAATTATTCCGATGACGTAGGTATTTTGACTGATAGTGTATGTATTATAGATAATTCTATATCACCGTATAGTGATATATTTTATACAGAAACTGATTTACCTAATAATTTAAATAGTACTATTTTTAATAAAGTATCTAATAATAATATATTACTTCAATTAAAAAATACAAAATTTAATGATGCTATATTAAAAAATAACTTAAAAGGTTTAGTTGAATATAAAAAAGATGAATTTGAAACTAATGCTACTGCACATGGTAAAAATTTAGTAATAGACTATAATTATTTAAACAGATTATTTTCTTACAAAGAGCCTATAGCCCAATCTATTAATACTATGCTTAAAGGTTTAGGAGATTATATACTATTTGTTAAAAATTTAAATAAAAGGCAAAATAGTTCGAAAGCAAGTGTAATAAATTTTAGTACTAAAATAGAAAGTGTAAGTAATAATTTAGATATTTTAAAAAATAAATTAAATAGCAACCCTTATACTGATAATTCTATTCTTTCAAGTCAGTAACATCAGCATCAATTAAAGTAGCATCTTTCATTAATTGTTTCATTAATTCTTCTCGATTAATAGTTAACCCTAATTTTTCATTTTGATTATCTTGAAGCATTTTTTTGCTTTCAATATCCATTACTTTAATTTCTTTCTTTACATCATTGTTTTTATCGGTAATAAGTATTTTATTTAAACTTTCTATAGCTGCAGCTGATGCACCAACTAATTTACTTAAAGCTTCTAAATCCCTACTATCTGGAGCTGCAGTAATATATTGCTTTACATCTTCTACATAATTTACACTACCTTTAATTAATTTACCTGAGTATTGCATTAAAAAATCTTCAAGATTTTCTTTACTTAAATTTAAAGTTTCATCTTTAACTCCTTTTTCTACCTCTTTTGAATTTTTTAATTGGGTTAATAAATCATCAACCACATTATCTATTTCATCACTCATAAAAATATTTAATAACTCTTGATTATAATCAAATTTAATTTATAATATATATATGGATGAAAAAGTAGTTATAAAATTTGTAAAAACTCATGATAAAGCTAAATTACCTACTAAAGCTCATAATGGGGATAATTGTTTTGATTTATACTGTGTCGAAGATACTTATATAAAGCAAACTGAAGCAGACCCTGTAGGTGGTGTAAAAATATCAAGTTCAGTAATACCAGTAGGTATTAAAGTTGCATATATTACACCGGGATACGGCTTCGTAATAAAACCTAAGTCAGGTTTAGGTTTTAAACATCATTTACAACCTCATTTAGGTGAAGTTGATAATGGTTATAGAGGTGATTGTGGGGTAAAAATGTATAACTTTAACAATCAAAGATATGATTTTGAAGTTGGAGATAAAGTAGCTCAAATAAAAATTGAAAAGATATATGATACTACTATTGAGTGGGCAAATGATATTGAGGAAGCTGAAAGAGGCGATGCCGGTTTCGGGTCATCAGGTAAATAAGTATGGGCAAGGGTATGATACCTAAAAAAGGCTATAATGATAAGCTTTATAAAGCTAATTATGATAGTATAAATTGGAACAGTGATAAAATAAGAAATGAAAAGAACGAGTCAAAGAATAACAGAAAAAAAAGTAGGTAATGCTAAAATTAGAAAAACAGTAACAGTTACAGTTACTAAACCTAATAAACGTAAAAAGAAATAATGTTTAATAATCTTTTAGTAGAGAAATATAGACCTGCTAAATTAGCAGATATGGTATTATCTGATAGTAATAGAAAATATTTTGAATCTATTATCGATGAAATACCTAATCTTTTATTTGTTGGTACGCCAGGGTTAGGTAAGACTACTTTAGCTAGAATACTAGTAAATGATATATTAGAATGCCAATATCTTTATATTAATGCTTCAGATGAAAATGGTATCGATACTATTCGATCAAAGGTGGTTGGCTTTAGTCAGACTAAGTCTCTTGACGGTAAACATAAAGTTGTCATATTAGATGAGGCCGACGGTATTACCATTGACGGGCAACGAGCATTACGTAATACAATGGAAGAATATAGTAGTATGACTCGCTTTATTCTAACTGCTAATTATAAGCATAAAATTATACCTGCTATTCAAAGTAGAACTCAATTCTTCGATCTAATGCCTCCTCTAGATGATGTAGTAAAGAGAGTAGTTGAAGTTGTAAAGCAAGAAGGTATAAAAATTGAGACTGACCAAAAGGTTAAATTTGTAAATTTAATTAAACAGAATTACCCTGATATAAGAAAGGTTTTAAATACTATTCAGAAATCTTCTTTAGATAAAAAATTTATAGTTGATGAAACTATTGATAACAACTCAATTATAAAGCATATACATGCACAAATAATTAGTAATAATTCACTAAAATTGAGAAAATACTTAATAGAAAATGAAAGTGAATTTCAAGGTGATTATCACAATTTAATGAAACAATATCTAGATTACGTTTATGATAGTAGTTTAGATGACAATAAAAAACGTCAATATATTGTGACTATATCAGATCACATGTATAAAGACGTGTTTGTATTAGATAAAGAAATAAATGCGTTTGCTTGCTGGGTAAATCTAGAAAAGATTTAATTACATATAGTTTCTTGTATCACCAACAGCAGGGGAATCAGTAACACCTTTAGAAGGTATTTTAGTATTTTTTGTAGGGTTACTTAACTCAGTTTTTTTCAAACCATTACCTTGTTGAGTCATAGTTTGTTGAGATTCTTCATTTTCTTCAGGTTCTACTGGATCTATTTGAACTTTATTATCATATTTAGTATCTGGATCTACAGGGGATCTATTAATACCTGTATCAATAACTTCAAGCATGTCTGAACTGACTGTCACTTTACCTTGATTATCATATCTGCCGTTTGCTAACTCTTTAGCAACCTCTACACTAAAACTAGTGCCTCTATTATCATTATTAGCCGGTGTTGTTGTCCCAACACTAGTTTTGATATTAACAGCATAATAATTACCTTCAGAATCAAAGTAATTGTCAATATACCCTTTTACTTGATCTGAAGCTGATTTATAACCATCTTTTGATTTATAGTCGCTAACTAGTTTCACAAGGTCACCGGTTAAAATGCCTCCATTAGAATATCTTTCGATAGTATTTTCGATTAATTTTAAAAACTTACGTGCCATATTAATATTTATATTTATTCAACGAACTATCTATAATTAAATAATTACATGACTAAATTAAATTTAGATTTATTAAAAGTACCAGTAGATAGAGAAGATACTAAAATATTTAAGGATCTAAGATTAGATCTTAAAATAGGTAGCACCGATAAAGATGAATTATATAAAGTAGGTCAAAAACTTGATTTACAATCATCAGATAATTTAGGAGCTATAAAAAATTCGTTTATAAGTCTTCTAACAACATCTCCAGGTGAAAAAATACTTAATCCTACGTTTGGTATAAATTTTGGGGATTTACTATTTTTACCAGTAACTGAAGAAAGAGCAATGGTTATAGGTGAATCTATATTATCTAATATAAGTAAATTTGAACCTAGAATAAAAGTTATAAATATTTCTGTGATAGCAAGTCAAATACAACATAAGTATATTATCGAATTTGCTTTTACAATTCCAAGATTCAATAACCAACCTTTTTCAATTAAAGGTGCATTAGACTCGACAGGTTTCTATGTAACTAATTAAATATTTTTATGGCAAACAATACAGATTTCACTTTAAATAAAGATTCATATGCTTCTTTTGATGCATTGACTTTGAAGAAACTTATAAAACAGAGATTAGATGATGGTGGAGTTTTTACTGATCAAATTTTCGAAGGAAGCAACATTTCTGCTATTATAGATATTATAGCATACTCTTACCATACATTATTATTTTATTTAAATCAAACAGCAAGTGAATCATTGTTTTCAGAAACTACTTTATATGAAAATATGAATAGAATAGTTAAACTTATAGATTACAAACCTAATGGTTTTCAAACTTCATTATTACCATTTAAAGTAACAGCAAATGGTAATATACCTCAGAGATTATTTACTATTAAAAGATATTCATATTTTACATTAAATGGTATTTATTATTCATTTAAAGAAGATGCAACTTTTAATAAAAATACAAATATATTAGAAACTCTTACTGAATTTCAAGAAAATAATATATTACACCAAGGTCAATATTTTGAATACCCTGTTCAAATTGGAATAGGTGAAGATTTTGAAACGGTTTCTTTAGTTTTAAAGGATAATACTAATGATGAAGAAATTTTTATCGATGATAATACGCTAGACGTTTATGTTAAAGATGCAAATACTGGTAAATTTACATATTTTTCTGAAACTGATAATATATTTTTAAATTCTTCAGATGATTCTGTTTTCGAAAAGAGGATTAATGAAAACGGGTTTTATGAATTTAAATTTGGAAATGGGGTATTTGGAAAAAAAATTAATTTAAACGATGAAATATATATTTACTATTTAAAGAGTGAAGGGGAAAAAGGAATAGTTAGTGTAGGTCAATTAGACGGTAATCAAATTAATTTCTTTACCACACCTCAATTTGAAACTATTAATAAAGATATATATGATGAAACTTTCACTTTTTTACCAAGTGAAAATTTTTCAGATTTAAATTTTAGTAATGATGTAAATTCTACTAATTCAAGGGAAAAAGAAACAGTTGATGAAATAAGAACCAATTCAATTAAATTATTTCAGAGTCAAGATAGATTAGTAACTACTAACGATTATAAATTTTTTATCAATAAAAACTTTTCAAGTATAGTAAATTCTTCTTCAGTAGTAAGTAATCAAAGTTTTGTAAAAGAATTTGTTAATTATTTTTATAATCTAGGATTAGATAGGCCAAACGACGATTCGAGATTTCTATTTAACCAAGTCAAATTCTCATCACCAAGTCAAAATAATAATTTATATTTATTTTTAGTTCCTAAAATTAATCCAGTTTTAGAAGACAATACTATTAATTTTTTAACTACTTCACAAAAAAATGATATTATTGAAAATATGACAGATAATAAAATGGCAAATATAGAATTAATACCACAAGATCCAATATATAATGCATTTAGTATAGGATTAACTGATAATCCTGATGAAATTTTAACCAAAGAAATAATTGATAGTTCTTTTTTAGTTATTAAGAGAAACATTGCAGAAAGGGTAAGTGCTGATAGTATTAAACAAAAGGTAAATAACATATTTGTAAATTATTTTAAAGATAAAAAAATAGGTGATACTGTTAGTATATCAGATATTACTAATCAAATTTTAAATCTTACGGGAGTTTCTAATCTTTTTACTAGGAGAATCAATAACGGTAAAAATTTTGATGTACAAGGTTTAAATTTATTATCTTTCAATGTAATATATGATGAGGAAGATATAGAAATAATTTCTGCTGATATTAATTTACCGTTTTTTAAATTTCCATTTTTATATAATAATAATATTATAGATAATATTGTAGTAGAAGAAATATAATGCCATCCTTAGATTACATTTACAAATTAGACTATAATAATTTAGATACTATTTTTATAAATTTATCTACGTTAAATACTTCTAATATACAAACATTAAGTACATATTCAGGTGAGTTAGGTGCTTTAAAATATATAGTAGATTTTTCTAATCAAGGTTCTGGAAACGTAGATGCTCAGATTAGTGATATAGATTATTTTGTTGATTTTGGCGACGGCAATATAAGTAACGAATTATCAGCATCTCATTATTACGATATTCCCGGTGATTATAAGGTCACTTTAATTGTGTCGGATTCTGCTAACAATTTACTAAAGAGTACGGAAGAAAAAATAATTAAAGTTAAAGATCCTGTACCTGATCAAATTTTAATGACTTTCGGTAATAGATCAGACCAATTTTTATCATCTCCAGAAGCAGAATTTGTTATTACTAGATTTAATAATGTTTTAACCTCACAAATTTTATCTGCAGATAATTATAAAATAAATTTATCTGTATCAGGTAATAATACTAATTTTTTTAATGAAGCTAATTACTATAAAAGTAGAAATGTCCATTTATCTCGTTCATCATTTTTTATGGATTCAATAGGTAAAAATTATAAAGTAATAGATTCTATAAATACCACAAATGATAATATATATGGTAAAATTGATGGGTTAAATTTAATTTTTAATGATACTAAAAATGAAGATAACTTTTTTTTAGGGACTTCAGGATCAGGTACTTTCTTTTACTACGAAGACTAAACTATAAATAATATAAATGAGTGAAAGAATTATTTTTGCAAACTTTGATTTAAAAAATGTAAAAGATCCGGAATCAAATTTTTATAATATCCCGGATCAAAAACTCAGTGTGTTAAACGGTATTTCTAAAAGTTTAGTTTTAACTTTAAATAACAATAAAATTCCTGCTAAAATAGTTTTTTCTGCCAATGGAATAGATGGTATAGGTATAGAAGATAATACGTTTAATTTATCGAAAACTGTTTATACAGGACAAAAAGTATACTTTACTGCTAGATTAAAAAGTACAGATAACTATGGTGTAAAAAATGCACCAAAGTTAGATTTTTATAGTAATACTGAATTATATAAAATGAATTTATCTTGTATTGATAAATTTAATCAATTGGTAGAATCAGCGTTTGTTGCTAACTTTGAAACAACTGATAGTTTAGGAGGATACTTTAAAGGGTATTTTGTAGTAGATAATGAAAATACTGATATAAAAATTGTTTCATCAGTATTAACTGAGACCGGGGTGGTTTCCGGAGAAAGCAACACATTTAACGTATATCATAGCGGCGGGGCTTTTAATTATAGAAAAATTAATGAAGATCATGACCAAACTCAATACTATAAAGATTTAATATTTCAAGACATACTTACTAGTAAACAAAATTTCTTTGATAACTTTTTAGGTACTATCGTAGGTAATTTAAGTAGCAATCCTAATACATTAGGCATAAAGGTATATGAAAAAATTAGTAATTTTGTATCTAATAATTCAGATATTGATATTTCAAATTTAAATTCATTTTTAAGTATGTTAAAAAGTCTCGATATTTCCGTTGAAGAATTTAAAGCTATATTCCCGCCAGATTTATTAAGAGTGGTAGATAATTTATCAATAAATTTATCAAAACAATTAGGGCAACGAAATCAATTTAGTTCAAATTTTGATGATAAAGGTTATGAAAGAAGTAGTGTATACGGGGTGAATAAATCTCAAAAATTAGATTTTTTAACTCATGTAATAAAGCCAGGTGAAGGTACCTCTTTTATCATTGCTAAAGAAAATTTTTCAGGTTCATTTAAACTTTTAAATACAAATATAAAAGAAGTTTACGGGTTAAGATTGGTAGGTGACCCTGGAGGATTTTTAAATACTTCTTTATTAGTTAGTTCTACTGCTGTAGGGGTTAGTGGCACGTATGTGTTTAATAATTCTAATAAATTATTTGAAAATACCGATATTAGATTTAAATATGGAGGTCCTCAAGTAGGTCAAACAAATTATTTTTATTATAGTAATGATAATTGGAGATTTCATAGTGATGGTTTCACGACAGATAATATATTACCTAACTCTGCAGCTAATCAAGCACAAGGATTCTGGTCTGCTCCAGTTAGTCAATGGACCTCTCCTCCAGAAGCTAATGCTGCAGCAAGAAATGTTGGAAGAGACTTAAGAGATAGTACTATAACTTTACTCAAAGGCGGTATTTTTAATGATACGCGAACTTATATGTTAAGTGATTATAAATCTAATTGGGGTTGGGGATTAATTTTACCCCCTAATTTAGGTAAAAGTAATTTTATAAAATTAGAAACAACTACATCAAAAGACTTTCTAATTATGGAAGATAATTATTCATATCTTAGAACTCAAGACTTTGATCCTTTTGAAGGTAATCCAGAAAATATGGATAAATTTTATACATTTTATAATTACCTATCAAATACTGAAAATAGTTTAGATCAAAAATTTATTGATTTCGATAACCCTAATACAAAACTTGAAAATTTAAGTTCATTTAAAAATTATGAAGGGACGAATGGAGTTGTAGAAAATATAGTTCAAAATTTATTATCTAGAAAAGTTTTATCTTTAGATAATAAGGTTAGTGAAATTTTACAGGTAACGGTAGAAGGATCAGATTTCAATACTAACTTTGAAAATTTAAATATAAAATATGGTATAGGAGGAGCAGCACCGGGAGGTTTACAGTCTACTACAACATCAACTACAGATATATTTACAGATCAAACTATATTAGTAGATTCTGACGGTAATCCTATAGTATTAGATGATGGCGACTTTATTGAAATATTAGAATGATTAAGTTTTAGGAATTCTATCTTTAATTAATTTCCTATAATCTAATACAAATTGTTCATCTGCATCAAAAGGTACTGCAATACCATTAGAAGATAATGTTGTTACTAAAGTATCTATCATATCATATAAATGACCTATATCTTTAACCCCTGCAGTTGGATAATTTAAGTACCTTTTTTGTTGATAATTTAAGGCATTAAATGCATCAGCACTTGATAGTGATTCCCAATCAACACCCTTTTTACCTAAATTAAATTCATCTTTATTTACTATACTCATAATTTTTTAACTATATGTTCCATATTGTCTTGCCCCTGATAGGACAGTTGTTAAAGCTCTATTACCATTTGTTATTGTACCAGAAGCTTCTATAATTATTCTACTATCAACTGATGCTTTAGCACTTATACCCATAGTTCCGGTATATGTTGAACCATCATAAGCATATAAACCCATTTGTGGGTGAATTATCAAATATTTATTAGTTGAGGAAGGGTTATTGAAACCTACTAAAAATGATGGTAAAGTATATTCTACAACCCCTAGCGGTAATACAGGGTTATTAACTGCAACGAAAAAGTTTGTAGACTGGGTAGGTGTATTTTGCGGCCCGGTAGGTACATCACTATACATTGACTTAACGCTAAAATAAATAGCTTTAGATGCTGCTAAATTACCTATATTACTATAATCTACCATTAACGTTAAATTATAGTAATCTACATCATTTACATTTGTAGCTATAGATACCGGGCCGCCTACAGCATCAGTTAATGGAAATACTACTAAGGGAACAGTACCAGACGCGCTCGCCGTCGTTGTAAATGGTGAGGTAGCATTTGTACCTATATTAAATGCTCTACCGTTTGTTTGAGGCCCGTAAACCCCTAAATCTATTATATTATGTGCACCCGTATAATTAACACTAGATGATTCTATTACAACTGCAGTATCAGGAATAGTTTTAATTTGAAGACCACTAGAACCTAATGACATTGTATCATTATCAACTGCTACAGAAAAATTACCATCACTATCAGTGGTAAACCCGCCAATACCTTCTTGGAATTTGATAAAATCACCTGTTATAACGTTATCACGAGCTACTAAAGTATTGAGAACTAATGTACCAGTGGCAGAATCCATAATATAGCCTTGAGTCCCAGCAGTCCATGTATTAGTATCAGTATTAAAACTACCATCAAAATTAGGACTTTGAACTGTTTTAGATAATACAAAATCTGTGGCTAATGCTGCTGATTTAATAACACCATTAGCTATCATTGTATCTGATGCAATAGCTCCATTAGATATTTTATCTGCAGTAATTGCATTAGCATCTAAAGTGTTAGTCGTAATAGCTCCTGCTGATAGTTTTTCGGTTGTAATTGCATTTGCACAAATCTTATCTGCTGTGATTGAATTTGCATCTAATTTATCTGTAGTAATAGCATTTGCACAAATCTTATCAGCATTAATTGAACAAGCATCTAATTTATCTGTAGTGACTGCCCCTGCACAAATCTTATCTGCTGTTACAGAATTTGCATCTAACTTATCAGCTGTTATTAAACATGCTGCAATTAAATTTGCAGTAATAGCATTTGCATCTAATTTATCTGTAGTAATAGCTCCTGCTGCAATTTTTTCTGCTGTTACTGCGCATGCATCTAACTTACTAGTCGTGATAGCTCCTGCTGCTATCTTACCCGCAGTAATAGCACATGCTGCAATTTTTTCAGTGGTTACTGCTAATGCGCAAATTTTTTCAGTATCAATACATACTGCATTTAAAACGCTAGTTACTATAGTAGATGTATCTATATCAGCTGCACTAATTTTAATTGCATTTATAGCAGAAGTTTGAATTTTATCAAAAGTTACTGCTTGATCTTCTATTTGATCTGACCCTATAGCATCATTAGCTAAAGAACCTCTTAATACCGATCCATCTTCTATTGCGTTGTTAGTAACTGAATCAGTTGCTAATTCAGAAGACGTTATTGTATTATTACATATTTCATTATTAGTAACAGCTCCTGTGGCTATTTTATCTGTTGTTATTGCATCGGTATTTATTTTACCTGATTCTATAGTTAAGTCTGCTAGCTGTGCATTATTAATAGTACCGTTAAGAATTTCATTATTGGTAATTGCATCAGTAGCTATTTTATCTGATGTTATTGCATCGGTATCAATATCTACAGTTTTAATAGAATTATCAAATATAAAATTATCAATAGATATTGATTTAGTTTTATTATTATCACTTTTATCTACTATAAGAAGTAAATCATCCCCTGTTGCAGTTGTGGTACTACTTACATCTTGAATCTTCTTGTTAGCCATAACAATATTTATGTTTGTTAAAAGAAAATCCTATATAAATATAATAAATGGGTGTAAGTTTATCAGATAATTTTGTGCAGAATAGTGTTACTAATTCTTTAAGTGATGAAAAGTTAGATAATATAAAAGCGTTTACATTTATTGAATATCTTAATTACTCTTCAATTCTAACTGATGATACTGATAATTTTAAATCTTATGAAATTTATCTTCAATCCTGGCAAAGTTTTAATAATAATGAAAATATTAATTTTGATAGTCAAGTTAAAGAACAATACATTGAATTTTTAAAAGATATAACTTTAAATTTTACTACCAATGAAGAAAGACGATATCTATCTAATATAGATTTTAATAATGAAGAAAATGTATCGGTTGCTTTACCGTTTTTTACAAAAAAAATTAAAGATATTATTATCTATTATAAAAATAAAAGAGATACATATCAACAAGATTTAAGAATTTCAAAAAATAAAGGTAGCGTTAGAAATATAAAAGAATTTATAAAAAATGAAATAGTTAATTTATTTATAGGAGACGAGGCATCTACTGAAATAATATCTGGTTTATCTGCTTCTGAATTACAATCTAAAGTATCTGTAGAAGTTGAAGAAAGTTATGATACATTTAATGATTACTATGATATTAACCCAACTAAAAAACCTGATTTCGTTGAGTTGACAGAAGAAAGAGAAAAATATTACACATCTAATACAAATTATATTAGTGGTAATGAATTTGTTAATATTGATAATTCTATAATTAACATAATAAACAATAAAAAGATTACTCTTAATGAAATAGCTGAAATTTTAATACAAGTAAATACTGCTGATGATAATTTATTAGACAAATTTGATTACCAAGACTATAAAATAACTGATAGAGATAATTTGAAATTTTTATTACATGCTGAACTTGCAAAAAATTTAATAGGTACTGATTATTACTATTTAAGTACAGATACACAAGGCAATTATTTATCAGGAGTGTTATTCGAGGCTAACAGTAAAGTTGAAAGTTTGTTAAATACTAACTTTCCAACTTCATTAACTGTACCTAACTATGTAGAAAATAACGAAAGAAATGTTGGGTTATTTTTTAAGCCTACCAATTTTTCAGTTTTAAAAATGGAAGGAAAATTTGATTCATTTTTAAAAGAAGATTTGTTACCTAATAATTTATATATTTTTCCTGATATAAAAAATTATGGTAATATTGTAGGAATGTCCGAAACAGTCCCACAAAACCCTTTCGGGTTTAAAATGACTGATGAATCATATAGAGGGATGGATTCATCTTATGGTCAAAAAATACCTAAAAAGTTTTCAAAAAATCAAGGGTTTTATTCATATGATACTTTACAACAAAAAAGAACAGATTTTAAAAATTTAAGCAGTTTTCAATCTAATATTAGAGTACCAAGTAACTTCGGTATATTAGATAAACATGTTAGTGATATTTACGGCAATCAATATTTTATCTTTTATAATGATTCTTTTTATATAGAAAATATAGATAAATCAATTGAAGTTTATGATAAAAATATATTTACTGGTAGTAACACTTTAACCACTTTTACCGAATCTTTTTCATCTAGAGAAAAACAATTTAATATTGATAAACAATTAAAAGATGTCTATGTTTTAAATGTCTCGACAAATGTATTCGCTCCACTAAGTTCGCAATTTGATAATCTTTATAAAAAATATGAAACATTATCACATAGACAAAAACCTGGGGTCAATGAAACAATTTATGAAGAATTGACTGGTAAAATTTTAGATTTCAATGTTTATAAAAATGTGTTTACTATTAAAACTCAAAACTATACATTAATTGATGTATATGATTATAGCGGTAGTTTTACCACTTTATCTATACCAGTTTTATTGAACAATAAAGATATAGATCAAATAAAATATAATCAGTTAGAGCCTATATCAGAAGTTTCAAATGATTTTATTTATAAAGATAAATTGTATAAAGCTTTAGTTAGTTTAACCCCCTCTTCATCTGCTAATAATAATACATTTTACTATGAATTTTTAGAATATAATTTAAATTCATATCAAAGTAATTATATAACTAATAGAAATCAAAACACAAAAGAATTTTTTGATAACAATTTCAGTTTAAATTTGGACGTAAAAGTAAAAAGTATAAAAAGTGTGCAATTAACTTACAATGAAAAACAAAATTTATTTAATTTATTAGTTCAGTATAATGATTCTAATGAAAATGTATATTTACATAATTTAAGTTATTATATTTTTAATAATGAAATAATTTTTATTAATAATGATATTCATAAATCTGATAAATATAGTACTACATTTAATTTCTTTTCAGGTGGTACAGGTAATGAAGTTACTTACAGCCCATTGAGTACACAACCAACTATAAATACACTAGAAGGGGTATTAATATTATGAATAGTAATTCAATTAGTTTATCATCAAATTATCCAACTACGCAAAATTTAATATTTCAAGAAAATATAAGAGTAGATAGTGAATCATCTTTTACATTTAATTTAGAAAATATTGAAAATAATGACAGTAGTAATTTAACTATATTTAAAATTGAAGCTAATTTTGGTGACGGAGTAAGAAAATTTTATAATTCAAGTTTTAACCCGACATTAGGGGTGTTTGTACCGTTAAGTAGTATATCTCATTTATATTCATCATCTTTATCTTCTATAGGAAATAATTTAAGCGGTAGTTTAATTTTTAACTATAAAAATGGAAACACTACTACTTTTAGATTAGGTATAAAATATATTAATAAAAATATTTTAGATAGGGAAATTAGATTTGTAAATAACGCTTCTTTTACTAATAAATTAAGTTCCAATTCACTATATAATATAGTTGATAAAGATAATAATTTTTATAATTTAGTATCTAATAATAAAGGGTTTTCTAAAGAAACAGGATTAGAACAGACTGAGTTTTTAAATTTAGAGAGGGAGTTTAATAAAGATATTTTAGTAGGGGATAAAAGCTACAAAGTTAAATCAAAGTTAAATGAAATATCAGACGCAATTATATTAAAAGATGTACCTAAATTATCAGACAATTTTAATAATTTAACTGCAAGCTACTCATTACGTGATATCGGCGCAGGTTCAGGACCTGTTGTAGAGGTACAAAGAATGGGGGACGGACTTCAAAGAGACTTTACTGTAAATGAATTACAAAACGGGTTTATACAAACATGGGTAAATGCAGGTGGATTTGATTTCCATGGTAAGATTACAGGTATAGTTAGAACATGGTATGACCAAACAGGCAATGGTAATCACGCCTCTACGACTTCTGATTTAACTGGAAGTAATGTTCCAGTAACTCCGTCACAAAAATATCAAAAAGGGTTTTCAGGGCCAATTATAGTTAAAGAAGGTACTTATTTACAAACTTTATCTACCGGGTGTATATACGGTGGTAATAATAATTATACAGGCAATCAGTCTGTTGCTGGGATGCAAATAAATAATATCTCGCAAAGAGTTTTAGGTACTAAAGCTACTTTTGTAGTAATTGGACAGATACAACAAAGTGCACATTCATCTCAAAATCAAGCTATAATAGGACATGGTAATTTAGTACAAACTCAAGCTAGCGGCTCTATGCAAGTTGCTGCAACGGTAAGCGCATCAGTTAAAGTATTAAGTTTTAAAATGTCTAATGAAATTGCCCAAGGTAATTCCAATTTACCTATATATATAGGTAGTGATTCAATACCGGTTGTGCAGTCCACCTCTACTACTTATAGTCTAGATCAAACTGCATCTACAACTATAAACGGTCTAACTACAAATTATGATTATATTCTTATAACTGGCTATGATGGAGATAATAATATGACCTTTCAAAAATATAACAATAATGATATATTAAAAAGTAGTTTTGAATTTTTCCCGTTTATTAGAGGTGGTTCAACAACATCCTTAAAATTATTTAGATCATCGTATGGATCTACTGGTTATTATTTTTTTCAATATCACGGTACTATTAAAGAAGTTTTTGTTTTTAGCGAGGAAGATAAGAGTGATAATGCTGATTTAATTTCAACTGAAATCAATGATTATTATAGAGTTTATTAAATTCTATATCTTAATAAAAAAATAAATATTTTAAATGTCAATACAACACAAAAGTTATTCAGAATTATATGAAATTAGTTTAAGTGCTAAAGAAACTGCACTCCAACTGAATAATAAAAAATTTGAAACTCAACAAGGGTTAAAATTAAATGAATATGAAATATTTAAAAATATATATGATGTTAAAAATAAAAATTACTCAGTAAATTTATTAACTGATAATAAAAAAATTAATAGTTTTTTAACCCCATTTAATAAAGAAACACAAAGATATGCCATTAATTCTAGAATAGCTTTTTTTGGAGGTTCTCAAAGTTTAAGTGCATCTCAAGTGTTAGAATATATTCCTAATAGTAAAGTTGAAGTATCGCCCATAGGGTTGACTAATTTATCATTTATAAATAATAATTTTACTATTAATTTTATAGACGATGAAGTTTGCACAGTCAAAGCAAACATGGATAGTAGGGATAAATTTTTAGTAATTAATGCAAGTTCTGATCCTCATAATGAATTAGATTTAAGAGGGTTAAACAACGAAATTATAACTTTAAGTTCTCATCATTTTAATTATTCAATAGATGATAATGGGTTTTTTCAACTAGGTAAAAAGTTAACTGATGATTTATTAATTTTAGGTTCATCAGTTGGTACTATATCTGCTTTTTCAACACATTCTAGTTCTTATGCTAGTGATGCGGCTCGAATTAACGTCTCTAATAGTGCAATAATAAAATTAATAGATTACAAAAAAGATGATAAAGTTAAATATAATAATTTAAATAATTTCATCTTTTATGATATAGATAATAGAAAAAATACACTAACCTCATCTATAACCGGAGATATTAATAATTATATATCATATTATTTACCTGAAAATTTTGAATTAGAAGATAATATATATAAAAATGAATTAAGATTCTTCAATACACAAAATCAAATAAGCAATAATTATAATATTAATAATTTATTACCTTTTAAAAACTCAACTCAGCAAAGAAAATATACTAATATATTAAATTTACAAACTAAAGAAAAGGAACAAGATAATTTAAAATTAGGTTATACATTCTACACAAAAGAGTTTGAATTTACCCCTGATAAATATACTAAATTTACTTTACATGATAATTTATACCCTTATACTAGAATTAACGTTAATGATTCTAGTTTATCAGATAATGGAGCATTAGCTGGTTCAAGCCCTTATTTTAGTGATAAAATATTTAAATTATTAGCAGATTCAGATATAAATATAAAAAATACTAATAATATAACTAAGCTTGTAAAAGAAGAAAATGACTTTAATATTATATTAGAGCAAGGCGGTGATCTATTATTCAATTTCACAGAAGATAAATTTGAAAACGATGGTACTATATTATGTTCATGGTTAAGTGGAAATGATTATGAAAAGGGTATGTGGTATGATAGGTATTATAACCCACAAAAAACTAATTATACTAAAGCTTTAACCGGTAACACTATTCAAACTTTTGAACATAAAAGTCTTGCTGAACAATTTTTTAATGACCAAACTATTGATGATATATACTATGATGTAAAAAGTAATTTAACTTTTGAAGCTAAAAAAACATATTATTACCAACGTATAGGTAATAATTATATCAGCTCTATTATAGATGCTTCAAAAAGCAAATTATTGAAAAGCTCATTTAATCTAACTTTTACTGGGACGAAAATTGATACTGATATTTTTAATTTAAAAAGTTATGCATATGATAAATTTAACCTTTTCAATACTGAAAAATCATTTAGCATAGGCTTTGACGTTACACAAGATGCTTTAAGTAGTTTAGATACATATAATCTTTTAGGTAATTATTATAAAGATGGTATTTCATTACTTAACAATTTTTATTTCACTCCTTTCGTAATTATACCTCAAGGTAATGAATTATTTTTCTTCGATGGAGATTTTAATTTATTGAAAAAGAACTCTTACCCAGATTTAACTGTTGATGCTAATGGAGTGGGTATAAAAGATGTATTGTTTTTAGAACAAAATAATAGTATAGTTATAGTTGGTAATAATAAAGTTATATCTACTAATTTTATTGGAGTACAAACTAATCAAGCATCTAATGTCGCTGGAGGTCTTAAGTTTATACCTGATTTAGGGGAATATAGAAATAGAATAGTTGCAGATTATGGTAAAGCATATATTCTTAAGAACCGTTCATCATCGACGTTATTTACTAATGGTGTTATTGAGTTAAATTTAAATAACTTAAGTTTTTCAGGACATGATGATTCAGCATTACAATCAGGTAATAGTTTAGTTACCACAGCAAGTGGTTTAAAACCTTTACAAGGGTATAAAGGTAAAAAAATTAACGACGATGTGGGGGCAAGTATTAATTTAAATAAAAATGAAATTATATTTCAAAATATAGGCGATGGTAGTAGTTTTTCAAATTCAATAACTGCTAATAATAGCACTATATATGATATTAATACTTTTGAAGATAATTTATATGTTCAAGCATTTGATGATACTACTAAGAAAGGAAAAATACTTAGATATACATCTGATAGACAACTCTTATCTACGTATACTTTAAATACTTCAGCAGTTTCAGGGTTTAGTTTAGAATTTTTTAATGATAATAGAGAGATTAAATTACTTTCATTTGCTAAAAGATCAGACCAATTCTTAACTGTTGATAAATTTACATTAAATGAACCTATTAGTTCAACTTTTAATTTAAATTTATCATCAGTAATTTTATCTGGAGGTGATGAGCAGGGTGCTACTACTAATAATGTAAATTTAGTTAGTTTTAATAATCTTTATAATAAATACAAAGATAAGCAAGGTAAATTTCATTTAAAAACTAGTTTAGATACTTTTACGCAATTAAAACTGCAAAAAGATTTATGGAATGTATCATCTTTAGTACAAAATAATTCAGCGTGGAATGTACCAACGTCAGACCCGAGCGTAATGAATTGGAATACGCATTTCATAACTGCAAGTGGCGAAGAAAAAATAGCTGATGAAACTTTTACTAATATCGATATAGGTGATAAAATTAAATTTAATATAATTTTAAATTTTAATTTAGATAACGGTGTAATAGAAGTATATATAGATGGTAAAAAACTTAATGAAATTAATTTTTCACCAAATATTGAAGTTATAAACAAACTTCTATACCCTGATTTTTATTTTAACATTCCATTAATAGATGAAACACCAATATCTAATATTATTGATACTAACAGTTTTTATAGTGAAGGGGCATCAATTAATAATTTAAAAATATATAGTGATTTTTTATCTAATGATTTTATTAAATTTATAAATTTAGAAAATAAAAGTATAGATAAGTTAGTTTTCGATATACCTTGCGGTATGAGAAACAATATGGAAGAATTTAACAATCTCTATAATTATAATGTACCAGGGTTTAAAAATAATACTTTAAAAGTGTATATAAGAAATGCTGAAATAAATGAAAATAGCAAAGAAAAATTAATTGATTTTTTAACTAATAAACTTTCTAATTCATTACCTACTAATATAGATAAAATAATCTACGATTTAGATATAAATTATAACAAATAAATATTATTATGTCAAAACTACAAAAAGTACAGTTTACCAATGGTTTAAATTTTAATCTAACAGGTAATGAATATAAAGGCTACTTCAATATATATGATGATTTACCATACGTTGGAAAAGAAAACCAAAACACTCCTTTACAAAATAATAATACTACTGATAATGAAATAATTTTAAGCAATGATTTTTTTGATAGAACTTTTGAAAAACGAGTAGGGTTAAAACATTCATTAGAATCATGTTTATTTGAACCGAATGAGATAATTAACAAAAATTCTCTGAATTTTAAAATTAATCAATTATATGAAAATTTTATACAAATTTACAACTTTACTAAATTACCTGATTTAAATCTTCCTTCTAACTTTACTAATTATGCATATGTAACCGGTGGTTTAGAAGATGATGGTTCTGGTGGGTTTAAAAATAAATATGAGATTAGAATGGTACCTGGATCATTTATAGCATTATCTGCTAATTTATCAACCTTTCCTTTTAGCTTTATTAATAAAAATTTTGAAGATAATACATCATCTGCAGGGGTTAAAATGAATATGATGAGAACTAGATTTGACGATGAATATACACTTTTTCTTTCAGTTTCAAATACAATTTTTTCATATTATGTAAGAGATGATAGTACGTCTTTAACTCTTACCACATCATCTGGTTTAGGTTTCAACAATATAAAAACCGGGGTAACGTCAACTGCATCTAATAATTATGATACACTATACATTGCTGATTCAGGTAATAATAGTTTATACAAGTTAGGTACAAAATATATAACATTTAAGGATAGGTCTGGAGTTAGAAAATTTACTCTAGATAAAACTATTGGAGGTTACGGGACCTTAAATGAAAACTTTAGCGGTTTAAAAGATATAGCATTTGAAAATAAAAAATTATACGTTTATGATTTTGGGGATAAATTAATTAAGAAATTTGACGAAAATTTAATTTTTCTCGACAAATATAAAAATAAAACTTATTTTTCAAATAATAATATAGTAAACTTATCTATAGACCCATTTTTTAATAAATTATATATTCTTTCTGATAATTTTAAAGTTAAAGTCTTGCAAGCAGATAATTATATACAAATAAATGATTTTGAAATAGAGTCAGGGGTTATTACTGATAAAAATATAGAAAAAGCTAAAAAAATATTATTTTCAAAAAATGATAGTAATTTATATTACCTTTTAACTAATAAAGGATTTTATAAATTATTAAAGAATAATAATAGTGTTATAGGTAAATATAAATTCTTAAGTAATTTAATATTAGGAAATACTTGGGAGGTATTTACAACCGGGTGGACTTCTGCTTCCGGGTCATCTTTATATTTTTGGGAACAAGCTGGTATTGCAGATGGAATTACTTCTTTAGATTTTCAAGATGCTGAAATTTTAGAAAATAAAGGAGATTTCGATACCATAACCCTCTATGCATCAGATAAATTCTTTACTATACAAGAAAACGGTAACTTTATAAATTTCTTAGATTCTGATAATTATGATTTTTATAAGAAGAATGAAATACTTTTAAATGACGAATATTTTAACAACTTAACTTTAAATACATCCATTTATAAATTATTGTTTAATATAAATTTGTTAAGTAATTCTATAAACAAAGTATTAGAAGTTTCATTTGATTTTGAATCTTTAGTATATGATAATATTAGAACTTTGAGAGAAGATGAAAAATTAGATTCTTCAATAGAAAACTTACCAAGCTTCTATATAGGTAATAATGAAAGTTTACAGGTAAATAACTTTAATAGAGTTGCAGAAAAGATATATAATTATACAGATAATATATTGGGTAATTTTAGAACAAAAATATCTAATACTTTAATACCTAAGTTGTCAACAATAACATTTTAATTAAATAATTTTATGGCAAATACAACTCTAGCAGGAACACAGATCGCAAACACCTTTCCTGGTTTAATTAAAACTTGTGATAACGATCAAATTACTTGCCATTCAGGAGCTAGATCATTTTTAAATGATGGGTGCGGTAATGAAACTTCTATTTCAATAGGTGCATGTTCAGCAGCAGCAGGTATATTAGTTTGCGGAGCTTCAACAATAAACGGTAATGTTTCGATTGCCGGTACTATAACTTCAACAGGGACAAATGACATTACATCGGGTAACGATATTATTGCAACTAATGATATACGAATTAACGGTAATAGTATTCAAGCCAGTGATGGTAATGTTAAAATAGAATTAGCAGCATCATGCGTTACTTTATGTCAAAATACTTTAGTAAATGGTACTATAAATGCAACAGGAGATATTACAGCATTTTGTTCATCTGATAAAAGGTTAAAAAATAATATTATTAAATTATCTGGCTCAGATAAAATAGTAAATAAATTAAACGGGTATTCATTTGAATGGAATAAAGAAAGCGGTAAAGAAGGAAGTGATATTGGAGTTATAGCACAAGAAGTAAAAGAAGTATTACCTTTAGCTGTAAAAGAAAGACAAGACGGCTACTTAGCAGTAGATTACCCTAAACTAATTCCAGTATTGATTGAAGAATTGAAAAGATTAAATAATGAAATTATACAATTAAAGGAGAAAATTAATTAATGGGTACTAATTTAACAGATAATAATATACAAGATACATATAAAGGTCTTATAAAAACTAATGGATGTAATGCAGTGTTTACTAGTTCTAAAACTATTTTAACAGATGGAATGGGTAACGATTCATCTTTAGCAGTTGCAGAAGCAAATAATGGTATATGTGTTACTGGCTCTTCCACATTTACTAAGTGCTTAGATGTTTGCGAGCATCTTAAAATTTGTGGCGGGGTTATATGTGACAATACATCAGCTAGAATTACATTAGGATCAACTACAGTGGTAAATAATTTACTTCAAGTCTGTGGAGATCAAATACTTAATAGTTCAGGTAATAATCAAATATGTTTTACATCTAATAATATTGAGTTAAAAAATAATGTTACTGTATCAGGTAATTTATCAGCTTCTGGAGATCTAGTAGCTTTTAATACTTCAGATAAAAGATTAAAAGAAAACTTAGAAGTACTTGAAACTAATACTTTCTTTAACGGGGTTACAGGCTATTCATTTGATTGGAACGAGGAATCACAAATAGGTGGTAAATCAGTAGGATTTATAGCACAGGATTTAGAAAAAGTAGCACCTGGATTAGTACAAACTAATGAATCTGGATATAAATCAGTAAACTACTTATTAACTATACCCTATTTATTTGAAGAAATTAGGTCTCTTAAATCTAAAATAAAAGAGTTAGAGTCCAAATCTTAATCGAAATTAAATGTTGATACTGGTGTAGCTATTGAATTAGTACCTAATGCATGGTACCCTAACTTAGAGGTACTAAAATCAGTTTTTTCTTTACCAGATATTGTTACATCTCTTATTTTAAAATCAGATGCTCCGCTGTATGAAATACCAATTTTAACAGATCTAGGATTTACTTTAAAGTAATCAGATAAAATATCTAAATTTATTTCAGATTCAAAAAATCTTTTATATGATTCTTCTATTTTAAAATCTACTGTAAATTTAGAAAGCAATCTTGTAAATCCAAATCTTATTTGTTGCACTTCAGTTTCATAAAATGATGATAATTTATTAATCGATGTGGATGATAAAAATTGATATTCACTATTATTTGTACTAACCCTTGAAGTTATAGAAAAAGGATTAAGACTGTTAGCAATAGCATCTACCCCTCTATCTCCAATATATGAAGTACCTTTAAAAAGGCCACTTAACCCGTACCCGCCTGCAAAATCTAATGCTATACTAGCAACATGACCGCTTAAATTTACAAACCCAGAAGATAAGGATGATAATAACCCTAACCCTAAACCTGGCTCCCCTCCACTTAAAATTTCATAAGGTGTGGTTAAAAATACTGCTAACCCGGAAGGAGCGAAATCATCCTCTGTAGCAATATAATCTTCACTTTCTTCGTTTAATAAATCATCTCCTATTACCGTATTAAGACCAGTATCGACTGGATCGAAAGATAGATATATATCATCAACCGGGTCAAGTAATTTATTAAAAATTACCCTACTACAATTTGTATCATTTATATTAGTATTTGAAGTAACTGACATTTAAAATATTTAATAAGGTTGATTAGTTATATCTAGTTACTATAATTGTATTATTAGTATTGATATGTCAATATAACTAACTATATATTAATAGATGAAAAAAGATAATTTTGTAATATTTAACCCTGAAGGCGGTTTAGGAAAAATTATAGCATCAACAGCTGTAATTAAGTATATTCAAAAAAAATACCCGGAGCATAAAGTTATAGTTTTAACCCCATGGCCTGAAGTATTTTTAAACAATAAAAGAATTCATAGAGTTTTTAGATCAGGTAATACACCATATTTTTATAAAGATTACTTAGAAGGTAGAGATAGTATTGTGTTAAAAGGTGAACCTTATTTTAATACTGGACATTTATATAATAGGCAACACTTAATTAAGTCATGGTGCGAGTTACACGACTTACCATATGATGGAGATAATAAGCCAGAGTTATATTTTACTGAAGTTGAAAAACAATACTATGCTGCAAATTTAGAAAATAACTCATTAATATTTCAAACTAACGGAGGACCTTATGATGACGGTAGACCTTATTCATGGACTAGAGATTTTCCATTAGAACAATCACAGATATTAGTTAATGAGTTGAGTAAAACATATAAGGTGTATCATGTATGTAGAAAAGATGCACCGCAACTTAGCGGGGTAGAAAGAGTAGAACAAGTAGATAATAAAAGAACGTTTATGTTAATGTTAACTAGATCTAGTAAGAGATTATTAATTGATAGCTGTCTACAGCATGCAGCAGCAGCTTTAGATCTTCCATCAACAGTTTGCTGGGTCGGTACTAATCCTAAGGTATTCGGTTATGATATGCATGATAATATAAAGCCTAATAAACCTTTTGATACTGAAACAGGTGGTAAAATGATTGATAGTCTATTCTTTGATTATGATTTTAACGGGCCTGAACATGAATATCCATTCGAAGGGGTTGACGTTTTTAATCTACAAACTATATTTGATAGCTTAGTTAAATAATGAAAAAAATAATTTTTAATTCTTCTATGCCGAGAGCGTGTAGCACGTTAATGCAAAATATTTTTAATCAAAGAAACGATACTCATGCTACCCCTACTGATGGAGCATTAGAACTTTTAGATGGAGCAAGACATAGATTTACTGAATGTGTTGAGTTCAAAGCATCTGAAGATCAAGATTTAATGCTTAAAGCATGGAGAGGCTTTTGCAGTGGAGGTTTAAACGGTTATATTAATAAATTAACAGATAAAGAATATGTTATTTTAAAAGGAAGAGGGTATAAAGGTAGCATAGCTTGGTTAGAGAAATTTTTAGATGAACAACCTAAAATTATATGCATGGTTAGAAATTTAAAAAGTATAGTTGCATCGTTTGAAAAGCTTCATAGAAAGAATCCAGACAAGACATCACAATGGTTAATAAACGGAGAAGCTAGGGGAACTACAGTAGATAAAAGGGTCGATATGTATTTAAATAATATACCGATTAGTATATCCCTTGATAGAATAAAAGAATCAATGCAATTAAATATATCTGAAAAAATATTATTTGTTAAAGCTGAAGCACTTTGTGAAAAACCTGATGAGATAATGAATCAAGTTTATGACCAATTAGGTATGCCTAGATATATACATAATTTTAATAATATAGAACAAACTACTAAAGAGAATGATACATGGCATGGTCTAGATAATAACTTACATACTATTAAAAATAAAATCACACCATTAGTAGATAACTATGAAGAAATTTTAGGTAAAGATTCGTGTGATTTTATCGATAAAGAATATAGTTGGTATCAAGAATTCTTTGGTTATATTAATTAAGTAGTTGTACAAACAAGAATACCATTACAGAAATGTAACATTAAGGAATCTGTATTGCAAACTAAGCAAGTTCCTGGTATACCTACTGCATTATTAATTTTTCCTGTAACACTCAAGTTATTAACAAACGTTGTATTAGTTGCATTTGTTGTTATATTATTTCCTAATACAAATGTATTACTGTGTTTTACGTTATTATATTTACCACCTATTATAGTTGAATACGTACCAGCTGTGCAGATTGTATTCTGAACCCCATTTAAAATTGAACTAACAACTGCACCGCTTTGAATATTATTTTGTCTACCATTACCAATAAATCCGTGTCTTCCACAAAGGGCTATACCTGATATAATGTTGTTATAACCATTTATAATAGCCCCGCAACATCCCTTAGTATTATTTCCATATCCATTTAAAACAACTCCCATACGTCCGCATATAGTGTTTCCATAACCGCCGCCTATTAATCCCATATAACCAGCTACTTGTATACTCGCTCCATATCCATTTAAAATTGTTGAACGTTCACCGCATGCAATTGCTCCGACACCATTTACTACTGTTGAATATCCTCCTAAGGCAACATTAACCCCTCTACCATAACTTCCTCCATTTATAACTGTTGATTTAAATCCACATGCTATATTACCACTATGTATTATACCACTACCGTAATCGCCGTAAAACCCTCCATTTATAACCGTTGCATTTTGATTAGAAGCTATATTACCTGTACCTACGCCTATAAATGCCAAATGGCCACAAGTTGTATTACAATGTCCTCCGCCTATAAATGAATACGCTGATAATGCTCGGTTAGCACATCCACCTATAATATTTGAATACAAACCATTATCTGAAATAGTATTAGCACTACCTGCACCAACAAAAGTAAAGTTTTTGCTTGTTGAATTCCTCAATCCTCCTCCAACAACAGCATAGTCACCTGATGCTGTATTGCATAAACCTCCAGTTACGTTAGATGCTAAACCTGATGCTGTATTGCATAAACCTGCTCCAACAAATGCTCCTGATCCTGATGAAGTATTAGTAAAACCTCCTACAACGGCTCCATGTGCACTTAAAGATATGTTATTTTGACCTGTACCTATAAATGAATATTTACCTTCATTTTCGATTGTATTATTTTTACCACCAAGTATACCTGAATTAGTAGCTTTAGCAAAATTTTTAAATTGACTGGTATTATGACCACCACCGACGACAATTGAAAAACTACCAGTTGCATAATTATAACCTCCTCCAACGACAATTGAATTGCCACCAGAAGCTTTATTGACAAAGCCTCCAACTACTACAGAACAATTACCAACAGCACAACTATTAAAACCACCTCCTACAGTTGAACATAAGCCGCAAGCCTTATTTACATAACCTCCAGCTACTACTGAGTTTGCACCAACAGCACAACTATTAAAACCACCACCTACAAATGAACATACGCCGCAAGCTTTATTCAGGACACCGCCGACTGCAACTGAACAATTACCTATTGATTGTACCTGGTAACCGCCTCCGACAAATGAATCTCCGCCGCTAGCTGTATTACATTTACCACCAACTACTACAGAACAATTACCTGTAGCTACGTTCAATATACCACTTCCAATAAATGTATTACTTGAGCTTAATGTATTAGATTTACCTCCTCCAATTGTTGAATAAGATCCTACTGCTAAATTTCTACTACCACCTATTATGTTAGTATAATCTCCGCAAGATTTATTATAAGCACCGCCTCCAACAACTGATCTTAACCCGTCTATAATATTTCTTTTACCAGAACCAATAAATCCATCAAAGTGACCTACACCTGATATAGTATTAAATGAACCAGAACCGATAAATCCTGAATTAGCACTTAAAGTATTGTTAGAACCTCCAGCAATAACTCCTTGACAAGCATCAACTTTATTATTTAAACCACCGCCTATAACAGCTCTTCCTGCGTGAGGTGCAATGCAATTACAATCACCTGCGCCTATAAATCCTAACGGGCCATAAATTTTATTTTCTCTACCTCCAACAATTCCAGCTCTTTGATTTTTAACTATATTAAGAGTACCACCTAATATAACTGAACAACCATCACCTGAACCTGAACCAAAGCCAGATGTTTCAACTGTATTAGATAAACCTCCTCCTATAACTGAGTGTAATGAATCAATTAAATTATCTTCACCTCCAACAATACTAGCAAAACAACCTTTATTTACTATTTCATTAGCACTACCAGAACCGACGAACGTTCTACAAGCTTTAGCAATATTTCTTGATCCTCCTACTACAACTGATCTTCCGCTTAATGCACAATTTCTATCACCACTTCCGATAAATGATTGACCTCCGTTATTATAATTTTGATTACCGGAACCGATAAATCCATCTCCTGTAACAACACAATTATTATTACCTGCTACGATTGCTCCTTTATCACCGTAAATTGTATTACATAAACCTGACCCTATAAATGATCTATCCCCTTCAGCTATTTTATTACTTTGCCCTCCACCTATTACTGACATTAACGAACCTGATAATATATTTGTGCAACCTGCCCCGATAAATGATGTAGTTGCTGTTAATGATTGATTACTTACACCTCCTACTATAGCAGCATTTAAACTAGCTGAAAGAGCATTTAATTGACCTGCACCTATAAATGAATTTTTACTATCAGCAAAATTTTGACTACCGGCAAATATACCAATGTTACCTGAATTACCATCTAAATTACCAGAAACGCAGTTTTTATATCCTGCACCAATAATTGATCTTTCTGCGCATTCAAATATTTTATTAGTGTCACCAGCAACTATACCACTTCTATCAGCAGTGGATGTGGTACAATTACTTAAACCACTCCCGATAATGCTACGATTTCCAGTAGCTTTATTACGAAGTCCCCCGGTAACAACAGCATAGTCACCTGATGCTGTATTGCAACAACCTCCGGTAACAACAGCATGTTTACCTTCAGTTATATTTTTACAACCTCCTCCTATAAAGTTTCCAGCGCTTAAAGCTTGATTACAACATCCACCAGCAATTGCACTATGACCTTGAAGTACTTGATTGTTTTTACCTGCTCCAATAAATCCGTATGAATTAGCTACTGTATTACTTACACCTCCTAATATACCAGATCTAGCTCCATTTTCAATAGTGTTATTTCCACCACCGCCTATGGTATTTAAAATATCTGATGCCCCTGCTGCAGTTATTTTATTATCATACCCACCGGCTATAGTACTCCAATTAGAAACTGCCACATTACTTTGACCACCTCCTATAAACCCTCTACATCCACTGAGAGTATTTGTAAACCCTCCTCCAATAAAGCTTTCACATTCACCTAATCTGTTATATCTGCCGCTTACAATAGCACTATTAAATGCACCTGTGTCATCAATAGTATTAACTTTACCTCCTAAAATTAATCCTTGTCTTGATAATACCCTATTACATTGCCCGGTAAATATACCTGCTCCTCCAGCACTTAATGTATTAAATACACCACTACCTATAATTCCTGGCATTTTCTGTTCTTCGGAACTTACATAACAATGACTTGAACAACATATTTTATTATTAACACCTGCACCGATGAAACTTGCTGATAACTGAACCATATTATCAACACCTCCACCTACAAATGAATGAGCAAAACCTGTTGCAACATTTCTTAAACCTGCAACTACAGCTGATCTACTTGATGTATCGCAAACTTCATTACAATGACCAGTGCCTATAAATGTATCTAAACCGCATGCAATATTACATGAACCTCCTAATATAACTGCTCCATCACCGGCAACTGTATTACACAATCCAGTTAATATTGCCATTCTATCACAATTCTTAGCTAAATTACATTTACCAGCTCCAATAAAGGAATCCGAATTAGCACTTAATGTATTTTCAGCACCTCCAGTTATAACTCCGTTTCTTCCGCTTAAAGCTTGATTACCTTGACCCCCTACTACTGAAGTCCAATCAGGTTGCACTCTATTAGCACTGCCTGATCCAACTAATGAATTACATCCGTAAATTTTATTACCTGATCCTGCTACAGCACCACTAAAATTACCGTATGCTTTATTACTACCACCTGCTCCTACAAAAGCTTCATATCCGAATGCGCGATTATAACCGCCTCCGGCTATTGCTGATCTTACACCTGTGGTGCAATTATTATAACCTCCACCTATAAATGATTCAGTGTTATGTGCTTTATTATTGAGGCCTCCACCTACTAATGATCTTAAAGAACATGCCTTGTTATTACACCCTGCAACAACTGCTGCATCATGAGCATTACTTGCATTAAATCTACCCGCTACAACAGCTCCTCTTTCACCACTATTTATGTAGTTTTGCTGGCCTCCTATAATTGCTGCATTACCAGAAGATGTTATTTGATTATTATTACCTGCTATAACTGTCGCTTGTACTGAGTCACATAATTGATTACTTAATCCACCAGCTACAACCCCTTGATCACTATTAGAAATAATATTATAATAACCTCCTATTATAGAAACATTACGATTAACATCAACAGTTTTGTTACAATACCCTCCTGCTATAAAATTATTTCGACCACTTAAAGTATTACAATAACCACCTGCTATAGAGCTATTTTCTCCAGCAATTTTATTTTTATACCCTCCTCCAATTACATTGCTATTTCCTTCTAGAGTGTTACGATTACCACCAATAACTACTGAATTTGTATTATCTACTTTATTACCACTACCAGCTATAACTGCTGTAGTTCTACCTGCTGCTAAATTAGTATCACCAGTACCTATAAATGATTCAACCCCAGTAACACAATTACAATCACCTGCTATTATACCAGATTTTGAACCTTCTACGATATTATTAGCTCCAGCTCCTATAAATGATAAGTTGTTTTCTACTCTACTAGATGAACCGGCTACTATAGTTGAACAACATGAATCTACTAAATTATTGCATCCAGCGCCGATAAATGAATTTCTTGGATTATCTGTATCGCACCCAATTTTATTTCCTCCGCCTCCAGCGATTGCTGTTTGATGCCCTTGAACTCTATTTGTATAACCTCCTCCAATAAATGAAGTACCACTTAGTGCTACGTTATAACATCCTCCCACGATTGCTGAACCGTTAGCACATTCACATATTATATTTTCATGTCCTCCTCCTATTACGCCTTTGAAAGCAAGCATGTCATTATTTTTTCCACCTGCAATAACTCCGTATTTTGAACCTACTTTATTAGAACATCCGCCTCCTATAAATGAATAAAAACCGGTATTTGTAGCAGTAGCATTTCCACTTAAAGAATTTGAGCGTCCTCCTCCAATAAATCCCATACCTCCCGTTGAAAATAAATTGTTAGCAAAACCTCCTACTACAGCAGAGTATACCCCGTGCGCATCGTTAAATTTACCACCAACGATAATTGAATAATCACCACAAGTCTCATTACAACAACCGCCACCTATAAAGTTTGAAGAACTTAAAGTGGAATTATTACATCCTCCTCCAATAAAGCTACTTCTTTGTAGTACTTTATTATTTCTACCTGCACCAATAAAACCATAATTCTGAGAAACTACATTTTCAGCTCCTCCTGCTATAGTTGATCTACATCCGTTATCAATCGTGTTGAGAGTGCCGCCAACAGTATTTAAAATATTATCAGTTCCACATAATTTATTATTAAATCCACCGACAATTGTACCCCAATTACTTGTAATTAAGTTTTGTTGTCCTCCTCCTATAAAACCAGTATTTCCACTAAGTGAATTTTGATAACCACCTGCAATTGAAGATCTACATCCTGCAACAACATTTTGCTCTCCTCCACCAATAAATGTATGAGCACTTACAGCATGATTAGTTGAACCTCCAACTATAGATGAATGAGTGCCTTTTATTTGATTTAAAGTACCACTGCCAATGAATCCGCAACATGAGTTTTCATAAATTTTATTTAATTTACCAGCAACTATACCTGATCTACCTGAGCCTGTGTTAATTTCATTTAAATATCCGCCTGCTATTACAGCTTGCTGTGTTTGTATTGTACTACTAGCACCAGCTACTATTGTTGAATCACTTCCATTAACATAATTGCTAGAACCTGCACCTATAAATGTATCATCTTGTCTGACTTTATTACCAATTCCTGCCACAATAGCACTTCTATCACAATCTATAATATAGTTACCATGTCCAGCTCCAATAAACATGTTACCTGCATTAGCACCTCCACTACTATTACCGTTAATTAAATTTCCTTGACCTCCTGCAATTATTGAGTTTCTAACTAAAACTGTATTTTTACCTCCTGCAACTACCCCTGCACCAGAACCTGCAACTGTATTACTATAACCTGCTACGATAGTAGCATTTCTGCAATCTCCAGAACTAATAATATTTTTATAACCTCCACCTATAAATGATCGTTGACCTGATAGTGTGTTGGTTCTTCCACCTACAATAGATGAATCACATCCAAAAGTAACTTCATTTGTTCTACCTCCACCTATAAATGCGGCGTCTCCTTCTTCACCTATCGTATTATTACAACCACCGACAATTGCAGGAAAACTATCTGCACTTAGTGAATTTTGTTTACCTCCTACAATAACTGAATATGAAGATGAAACTCCTGCAGCATTTACGCCTATAATATTATTTGCACCAGCTCCAATAAAAGATCTTATTCCATCATTAATAGCATTATTAACACCTGCTCCTATAATACTTTGACAATCTACTATAGTGTTATTAACCCCTGCAATGATAGCAGATTGTTGTGCTGATGAACCTACAACGTAATTATTATAACCAGCAAGTATACCACCACAAGCAGTACCAGCAGTATTATTTCTTCCACCTACAATAACTGATCGAGCACTTAAAGTGGAATTACATAAACCTGCTCCTATAAATGATTCATCACCGTTATTAATGTTTTTATAACCTGCTCCTATAAATCCACAATCTCCTTGTTCAGTTATATGATTGCATTTTCCTCCTGCTATTACACTTACATTAGCATTTTCATAAATTCTGTTGTAAGCTCCACCTCCTATAATTGCATTTGTTGCATAAATTTTCTGATTACATCCTCCTAATATAACTGAACAATTAGCAGCAATACAACTGTCTCTTCCATTAAGTATAGTACTAAAAGCACCAGAATTACTATTCCTTAATCCATTTAAAATAGTTGAACATCCAACATCCCCCGTTATTTCATTACAATAACCATTACCTATAAATCCTCGAGTTCCATTAATTGAACCTGAAACACCATTAACTATTGTAGATGAATTACCTGTAACAGTATTCAAAGTTCCACTTCCTATAAAACCTAATGTTGCATTTATCGTATTTTTTGTGCCTCCTCCCATTACACCACATGCTCCATGCACTGTATTTTCTCTACCTCCTCCGATAAACGAACAATTACCAGCAGCTAACGATGACAATCCACCTGCTATAGTTGAATAAGCACCATATGCACTTAACAATCTACCTCCTGCTATTGTGGAATGATTTGCGTGTGCATGGTTACGTGTACCTCCACCTATTGTAGCGCCTCCTGTACCTGGATGAATTAAGTTTAAAGAACCACCTCCAATGGTACCACATTGACCAAATATTTCGTTATAATGACCACCTGCAATAGTACTTCTACCACAGCAAAGTGTAGTATTTTTAACTATTCTATTATTAATACCTCCACCTATAACACTATCTTTTGAAAATACGTGATTATTATGACCTGCTCCAATAAATGAGAACGCACCTGAAGCCCCAATTAAATTTTTACACCCTGCAGCTATTGATGAAAAGCAATCTTCTACCCTACTACTAAAGCCGTTAACAACAGATGAATGTTGGTCTGAAACTATATTACATTGACCCCCTAAAACAGATGCAAAATTACCTGAAGTTTCGTTATTTATACCAGTTACTATAGCACCGCAATTAGAAGTATTTACATTACATTTACCTCCTAAAACTGCACTATCATTACCTGTATCTAAACTTTCACCTCCATCAACAAATAATTGACCAGCTATACAGGTATCGTTTGCTGATAAAGCACCTACCGTTATAGGGTTAGCAGTTTCACATCCATTGTTAGTAACACTATTTAACGTTGCAACATTTCCTAAAACACTAGGTAACGTTGCTCTAAACGTTTGAGGTACACCATCATTATTATTTTGTACTAAAGGCAAAACAGCATCTCCGCTGACCTGATTAGTAAAAGTTAGATTTGTAATTTTAATACCGGAAGCCATATTAATTATTTATTCATCATAGACATCTATAATCTGAGGTACACATGCAACTATCGTATATATATCGTTTTTAATTTCTTTTAGAAAAACAACTTCTAAATCTAATAAACTATTTTTAGTTATTTTAATAATTTCGTCTAAATAATTTTTACGTACTTCTAAGAGAATAGACTCTCTCTCATAGTCAATTAGTACAATATCAGTAAACTCTTTTAATTTATTTTCAACGTCAATAAATAAATCTTCCATATTATTATTTAGGAACTGTTATATAATAAGTAAATGGCTAAAAGAAAAAAACTATTTAATTATAAATTTATAGACTGTGAAAAAAAGTTTAACTCTTCTATAGTAGTTACATGTACTAAAACTAAAGAAAAGGTTAAGATGTATCATAGGCAATTAGTGAAGATTATAAAAAATAAGTATAATAATAACTACGGGTTATTTATTGCATCATATATTAAGAAAGGTAACAAGCCTACTGAAGATAAATATGATGAAAACGGAGATACTAATCCAGCTCCTGAAGGTTATAGAAAATATCTAATTATTGCTTTTAATGCTTATAAAAATAAAAGAGAAGGAGATGGTTTATCAGATTCAGATAGAGCTGCAAAATTATCTTTTATAAATGATTGCTTTTCAAAAAGATATGAAGGATCTTTAGAAGCAGCATCTTTAAAAATGGAACAGGTATATAATGAAAATGATGAAAATATTTTATGAAATAGCAGCAATTTTAACTACAGTAATTTTTGTATTACCTGTAGCATTTTATTCAGCCGGAGTAGCATTTATTCATGTTCTTCATTTGTTTCCTCAACAAGTCTGTGATATATTTGATAAACTATATCATAATGAGGAACTGTGATATAATCGTAGTATGAACCTAAATTATACAAATACTAACTTCAAGAAAGTAAGTGATATCAAGATACCTGATATCTTCTACCGCAGATATAAGAGCGGTATTTCAGTAATGGATGATCTATTCGGTGAAGGAATTCTACCTGGTAGTTCAATAACGATGTGTGCAGCAGCTGGCTGTGGTAAAACTACTCTACTACTTCAGTTATTAGAAGGCTTGAGTAAGAATGGTTACAACGTAGGATATTCTTCTGGTGAAGAAAATACCTATCAGTTAGCTTTTACTTGCAATCGTATAGGTGTTGAAAGAGTAGCTGTTGCAAATATGACTGATATTGATGAGTTAGTAGATGCAATGGATGATTTAGATGCTCTCGTTGTAGATAGTTTTCAAGCTTTAACTACTAAGAAAAAAATGAATAGTAGAGCTCTTGAAAAGTATGCTGTAAGTAAGCTTACTAGAGCTGCTAAAGATAAAGAGTGTACTGTATTCTTTATTATGCATCTTACTAAAGATGGGAAGTTAAAGGGTGGTACTATTGTACCTCATACCGTTGATGTTAATATGAATATCGAAATTGATGGAGATATCGATGATGATGCTCGTAAGATTTTCTTTACTAAGAATCGTTTTGGTCCTCTCAACGAGTTAACTTTATTCATAGGTAAGAAAGGTTATGATTTTTCTGCTCCTGTAGTTGTAGAAGAGAGCGATAATAAAGCTCCTAATAAGAAGACTAGGAAAAGTCAAGAGTTGGATGCTATATTAAATATGAAAGAGCCTCCTATCTTGAATGCTTATAGAGTTGCTGATAATCTTAATATAGATATTACTAGAGCTCAATACTTACTAAGAGAGCTTACAGTTAATGGTAAATTAGAAAAGTTCGGTAGAGGTAAAGATGCTAGTTATAAGCATATTAATAAAGAGCCTCAAGATACTATGATTGGCTTTTTAAATCAGGAGCAAAGTAAAGCTTTATTTGAAAAAGTAGCAAGTTAAAAACTTTATAGGTTCATGACCTGAGTATGTCTTTAAACTACTCTTTTTCTATGTAATAAAGAAATTTAAATTATCTGATACTTCCAGAAAATCAGTTCTAGTATTATCTTTTTCATAATCATTTCTGATTAATTTTAATCTAAATCTTACTTCACCATTGAAAGGTGAGTTAAAATTAAACGTTGTAGATACATCCCCAGTAGAAAGATATACTACTCGAGTATTATTATTTACACTATCAATAAACTCAGCATCGATAAATCTTTCTATGAAAACTCCTTGTGAGGTTACAAATTTATGGTTAACTGTGATATCTTCATTTACTAAACCGTTAACTTCATTTTTATCACCAGACAATGATCCTTTTAGTTCAGCGAAGCTATGAGATGTAACTGTAAAAGTTTCACTTCTTAATTTACTATCATAATCGAAAAAGTCCCGTCCTATAGAAATTATACCTATTTCATTCATTACTCTATCTAATACTACTTCAGTTTTATAATATTCATTATTAATGAAATAATTACTCTTGAGGATATAATTAGTATTATTTATAAATCTATTATTTGCATAAAAATTATCATAAGGATTAAAAGCAGAAATTGACCCAGCTAAAGATAAAGCGCTTAATGATGGGTCAACACCTATTATATTTCCAGTTGATGAACCAGAAGTCACTACATCTATATAGTTATTAACAATAGGTAGAACTATACTACTTAAAACAGGTACACTATTCTCAATAAAAGGTAATACAACATCAGGATTAGCCCTATGAAGTAATTGAAACCTCTTTATATCTCCTTGAGCTAAAGTTCTTCTATAATTAAAAGATAATGGTGTTGAATCTGCCATTATGCATTTGCTATTTTAGTTACAGTTCCTGAAGAGCCTTTATACTTAAGTTCACCTGCAGAAACAAAGAACGTGCCTCCTGTTGATGGAGTGACTGGCTCTTCTGAATTATTTCTAATGAATAGACCCCCACTAGTAAATTGCATTGTCGATCTATTAGTACCTACATTGTTATTGATTCTCCATTCATGCATATAAGCTCCTGATAAGGTTCTATTTAAAAGATAATCATTTGAGATAAACATATTTGATGTAGTACCATCATGCTCTCTACCTGCTCTTGCTTGAATTCTAAATGAACCATTATCATTTGTCATTACTGTTCTAGAGAAATTAACATCTGCTGTATTATCATCTATAACCATTATAGGTGATGCTCCTGATAACATTAAATCATCTTGAACTGTTAATTTAAATTCCGGGTTAAATTCACCAATACCTACAAACCCTGTACTTAAAATTGAAACATGATTCTGTATTTTCGTCCCTCCTTCGTAATCAGATGCATAATTTATAGTTAAAACATCATTTTCATCATGAACTAATGCTCTTCCTAGATGATTAACTGCAGGGTTACCTGCTCTTACTGCATTGTAAAGATGGAAATCAGGTCCTCCTGAATAAAATTCATTAGAAGCTGAAATATTACCTACAACAGTTAGTTTTTCACTTGGCGCTAGAGTTCCCATACCAATATTACCAAGAGAACTTATCTTCATTGGTACTGTAAGTGCA
>CAACVD010000018.1_pt1 | contig 63931 bp, 95 predicted proteins | sample 2381771 | NCBI WGS metagenome assembly CAACVD01 (sample SAMEA5211965, study PRJEB30684) | marine metagenome | biome: Marine; feature: Epipelagic; material: Water | collected 2015-10-15 | depth 15 m
ACTACTTATACTAATTATTATCATAGAGGTGGCGACTACTATCCCTACTGACTACTATCCCTACTGACTACAAGGACGATGATATTATATACCCCAAAACGGAGCGAGTAGCATGGAGTCAAACCCTACTGTAATACAATGCCTAACGAGAGAACTAAACCGTGTGTGGGACTACTATCACCAATCCCAATCACAGGGTTCACCGCAAATCATCCTTGATGGAATTACGGACTACGAAAACAGAATCCGAAAAGCCCTCGACATTATCGAGAACGGAGAGTGACTACTATGGGAACACGAATTGATATGAGGACTACCGTAGGAAAGCGACAACAGGAGATATGTCAAATGTTGTTAGAGACAGGGATTACGCATCAACATTGGACATTGGACTACATACTACAAGTCGTTGATGACAACCTTAGAGACTACTCGGTTGGTGAAGTCATCGAATGCATGAACATCATCCGAATGACCTTTGGACTACCACAGATTTACTATCAAATGACAAACGGAGTATGGGAGTGGGACTACACATACCCTACGGAGTGACTACTATGAGCATTACTATTGAATACGGAGTTATCATCTTCTTTGGACTACTAAAGATTCTCGACTACCTAACGACTACTGCACTAAACAAATTGGAGGAATGCCGATGACTACTAAGGAACGAGTTATCCAATACGGCAACTTCAGAAGAGTTGAACGTCTATGCGACTACTGCAACGATTGGTTTGTTTGGGGTTGTGGCGGTGGCGAATACTTAGAATGCCCCGAATGCTGTGATTGACTACTAAGGAGGAATACCAATGACTACTAAACTATGTATGCTATGCCACAGGCGACTACCCAAAAAATTGATGAGTCACATTTGGGGTAGGGACTACGTTTGTGATTCCGAAAAGAATGAGCAAAACGGACTACAATGCAACAAGATTGAAGATGCTATCTTCTTTTTCAAACTTGATGGACTACAAGCAAATTCCAAAGATATTACCAACTGTGATTTTTGATTGACTACTCTTTCGCCCCCCCGACTACTTTTTCGGTTTTTGTGGTCGGGGGTGGCATTTTCTGACTACTCGGTATCTCGGACTACTCGGTAATTTTACTGACTACTATTTTTTCCGACTACTCGGTATCTCGGACTACTATGCTTTTTTTCCGACTACTATTTTTTAGGGACTACTAAATTTTTCGGTATTTTTCCGACTACTATTTTTTTCCGACTACTATTACATACGGACTACTATGTACCAAAAAATTACTTAATAACAAAATTGAGAATGTTGAAGTTGTTAATAAGAAAAGTGAATCCAGAAAATCGGCCTGTCGGCATCAAATCGACGTGCCAAAATCAACCCAAAACGATAGAAAAACGGGGTAGTCTTGATAAGGGGTGCAGTGGTGCGTAGGACTGATGGCGACCCCGACCCCCCAAGAAACAGGCGACGGAGAGCCACATGGAGAAGTGAACAACATGAACACCGAAAACCGAAACGTAGCACAGCCCTCAAAGGTTGGCTTGATTGCATTGCTCATCAACACATTGATGACGATTGGCAAAGCAACAAGTCAAGCAAAGAAGGCCTTCCGAAAGAAGAACACAGACACCCCAATGGCAGGACAAGCCTCCAAGGTCAACTCCGTCAAGATGTGGCTCAAGCATCAAGGCGTTGACATTGACGGCTTCAAGTGGTCGCAATTGCTTCAAGCATCACCACTTGTCAAGTCGCTCTTGAACTCCTTCAAGATGACCGACGACACAACAGTTGGCGCAATCGTCAACCACAAGACCGTTCAAACGGTCCTTGTTGCACTTCGTCGCCTTCAAGACCTTGAGAAACTTGAGGAGAGTGGCATCACCAACACAGCGTTTCAAGCCACAGCGTTTGAAGAGTTGGTCGAGATGGGACTTCACCCTTCCCAATACGGCTTGAAGGGTGTCAAGCACATCCGAACCGTTGAGGCCGACCTATGGCAGTCAGCAGTGACAGACAAGGACACACTTGAGGCCATTGAGCCACAGATTGCTCAAGTCCCTGCTTACAACTGCTCAGCACCAAAGGAGGCAGGATGCAACGATGGAGGGTACAAGTGGGACATGGTGACACCAATCAAGAAGAACGTCGGCCTTCACCCATCAGACCCAAGGTGGAAGGTTGGCCGTGTTCAAGCAGGTGCAACCCAAGCACGTCAAGCGGGCTTCAAGTGCAACAGATGCAACGCTGAAATGTACGGCAAGAGCCTAACCTACAACATGATGAGAGTCGTCGCTCAATCCACTGAGAACGGCTACATGGGAACAGCATGGAAGGGAGTTCAAACTCCTGTCCGAATCCCTGTACTCGGCCAAAAAATCATCCGCAACATGAAGACAGGCATCACAACCCTTGAGGTTGGATACAAGGCACTGCAAGCCCTCCACACTGAGAAGCCTATCACATGCCGAATCGACAACGCATGGCACAAGGGACGAATCGTCGTTGTGTGTGTTGATGAGGTTGACAGTGGGAAGACCTTCATCGACATCGCCTTCATCCTTGAGGCACACGCTTGAGGCGGTGATTGAGCAAGCAACGTCGAAAGCATGAGGCGGAAACCCCGACCCCATGCAATCCGCCCCCTCTCGGTTTCCGAACCGAGGGGGGGCCTTTTTTTTTGATATCCAGAATGAATCATCATCAATAGTTATTCAGAAAGCAATTGTTGAAGTCGATTCAAAAAAACGCCATAAACGCCCCTTCCTGCCCCTCCAATAGTTCGGTGGTAGGTCATAACCTCCGAAGGCCTTCAATGTCCACACAGGCCACCATAGAACCTTAGAATCAAGTATATTGATTCGGGGTGCGGTATGCCTTGCAGGTTTTACATCCTCCAAAAATCGACCCCCACCGATATATGTCATTGCTTAGCACCCAAAAAAATTTGCGCCAAAATTTTTCAAAACGCTTTTTAAACCTTAAAATCGACCTTTTCTTACAATTTTACCGCCAAAGACACTTCCGCGATTCGGGCGTTTTCCTTTTGATTTTCCGCCCGCCCATTCGCCTTTTCCACCTGCTCGCATCAAAACGGGAACGTTTTTTTCCGCCCCTGTAAATTGGTCGCAAGCATGAGCGAAGGCCATAACCAAGTCATTGTGTTTTCCTGTGTCCACAATCTCACCTTCTTTCCATGCGTGGCTTTCTAACTCATCAAGCAAGTCAGAAACAGCCCGTCGAGTCTTGTCATCACCGTAGGGGAATACAACCTTTCCTCGTTCAAACCAAACCCGAAGGCGATTTAGCAGGGCTTGTTTCAATCCTTTGTTGCTAACCTTGCTTGGCCTATAATCAACCATGATTCCCTTTGTTTCAAGAACGGCTTGATAGAGTCTTTGAAATCCTACATCTTCTGCGGCCAAAGGCGCACTATAACGTTTGCACCATTCTCCTATCATATCGGCTTGTTTGTCGGGAGGGAAGTCGTTACGTCGCCAAATGTTTACTAAAACCAAATCACCATTTGATTCTTGTCGCATAACAACCATAACCGAGTAGTCTTTACCTAATCCGTGAGAAGGGTCAAATCCAACAATGTAGCGACCATCACGTTTTTCTGTTTCCAACGTCAATTCCAAGTCCATATTTTTACGGGTCAAGCCTCGTGGATATACAGCCGAATCATCATCAATGACCCTACACAGCAATTCTTGTGCAAATTCCAACTCTCCCATCGAATCTCGCTGTTCAAGCAAAAACGATGTAGGTCGGAATTCGGGCCACAAAGCCACCAACTTATCGGGTTCATGCTTTGCTTCATCCCAATTAGGAAACGCTGTCCATGTTCCCGACTTCCATTGTGGATTATCGAGCATTTCAGTATGATACAGGTCATTCATTGACATTGGAGTTCCTACGCAGTAAATCGAAGAACCTGGGTCCATCATTGGCATAACGACCTTTCGTAGCCATGACCGCAACTGTGAGAGGTTCAAGTCCTTTTTAGCATCCAACAAAACGTCATCAAGGGCAACGATAGCGGGATGTTCACCACGAATGGCTGAACCAACCGACGAACATCGAATAACTGCACCGTTGGTAAAGAATAACTCCAACTTACCACCTTTCTTAGAATCAAGATACCTTGACAACTCTTTGTGTTTAGTCAAGTCGGCACGAATTTCACTTAACCGACGAATGGCTGTGTCCCTACTTGCGGAAAACAACCAAACCTGCAACGGCTCACCATTGAATTTTTCAAACAAACATTGGTGCAATAACTTTACTCCGAGCGTCGTCGATTTAGAATGTGAACGAGGCGCAATAATACAGACACGATGAACATGGCTTCCTCTCCTGTTTCCATACATTTCCATCCATTCACCGATATGCGTTCCCCACGCATACCCCAACCATCGGTAAAAGTATGATACGTCGTTTCTTGCTCGCTCAAAGGACAATGCTCGTTTTACTTGTGTCATAAGGCATCACATATTGTTTGATAGTTAATCTCCATACTGCTGTTTGACATATATTGTAACACATAATTATCACTTAGGCGCAAGTGCGCGTTTTTGACAATAAGGACAGATTAACGTTAAAGCCTTCTGTTTAGGATAAACTTTACTTTCCCATCCACAGGCTTTGCATACAACCCATTGCCTATTCATCACGCACCACCCTCATAGTGCCACAGTACACCATTCGCTTCTGCTCTTTGCACCATACCTTGTGTGAATTTGTCCTACGAATAGAAGTATAACCACAGGTGTTGCATCTTCGCAACTTTGGTTCAAGACTTCGACCAAATCTTTGTGTTTTGTAGGGAACGGCCATCAATGACCACCCACAGGTGCAAACAGCGAACCAATAACCCCTTTTTCTTTGTCGATAATGTGAGCCGCCAATCCAGCCTTTGATTCAACATAACCTGCTCGATAGTGGTATCGGTCATGACCTGCGAGGGATGGTAGTTGGATAATCATACAGCCTTTTGTTTCATTGACTTTTTGATGGTGCAGGTGTCCGTGAAACCAAGTACGATGTTCGCACTTACCCCAAGTTTTACGTTGTTCGTTGCTCATAACAGAAGCCAAGTCCATCTTTTTGTCGCCATGTGTAAATCCGATAAGATTGTTTCCGTACTCAACATACTGTCGAGTCATAGGAGATACAATAACTTCGCAATCATCCACATCTTCATAGACAGCCGATAGATACATCATAAGAGCAAATGCTGTCATGCGGTCATGATTACCTGGCATGAATACAACTTTGACAGGAGAAACGGTTCTTAGTAGGTCAATATGTTCACGAGCGAGCATACAACCTGTCATGAGGATTTGTGCAGGGCTTCCGCACATATCTTGTGGTGTTCCTTTTGTAGTAGTCCCTGCGTCTGTATCAACGTGAAACCAATCGCTACCCGTAGCCAAAATAATTTGTTCGGGTTTACCAGGTAATCGAGCAATCAATTCTGTGGTTTTTTCCATCAATCGGTATCGAGCAGTATCAAAGTCATACCTTTCACCGACTTCATCGACCCATCCATGCTTACCCCAATGAAAATCAGTAGGGCTAACGACGAGCGAGTAATCATGTTGGGATGGTTCTAACTCAAATGGCGTAACAGGTGGTAATTCATTTGTTACCAATTCACGGAACTCGCTAAGTAGTGTGTCCTCAAAGACTCGATATTTGTTTGCATCATCCTCAATCTCTTTCCACTTTCGCTTTTCAAATCCTTTGTGCAACTCTCTTCGACGTTGGAGAACCAAATCTTCGACCAATTGTTCAACATCGTTGTTTTCGATTTGCTCATCGGTGTAAATATCCATGTCATGAGTCCATCCATGCCTTCGTCGATATTCGTCAAACCAAGCACGAGGTATGCCGAATTCACGAGATATTTCATTGATAGATGACGCTTTTCCGACCATGCCCGAATATGCTGTTTTCATGGCTCGGTGCTTTTCACCCTCAACCGAAATCATATCACCTGCAACAGATAGGTATGTAATATACACATCGTTGGCTGTATCATAGAAGTATGCTTTGTTCAACTGTGTTGTTTCGTTCACTTCTTTTACAGAAGATGAAATTTTTTCCTGTGGGTTTTTCTGCAACCATCTTCGGATTGCCATTTCCCACCCCTTAACACTTCGTTCGTCGTTTATTTCAGCAAAGTCTCTCGCATTTGCGATTGTTGCTTTTGTCTTATCGTAGTTGTCACGGATAAAAGCGTTGGTTGCTTCGGTGATTGCCTTTCGCATATCAATACCTACAATCACAACCCTTTATTAAACCGTATTACTTTCAGTAATTTCAGTCGCTACTGAAAGAATTAAATCCAGCGCAGTATAACGATTCTTCTTAATTCTTTTATTTCTTCATAGAGGTTTATTGGGCTTTGATTATTCTTTCCTATACTACTTCTTTTTCCTACATCCCTATGAAAGAATAAAAGAATTCATCAAAACCAATGGACTACTCCCAATTTAATTCTTTCAGTAGTTACAGAATTAAGTGAAACAATTAAACCATAGTCTATTATGACATTAGAATACTGTCTTACACATGATAGCGGAGAGGATAATGATATGGCCTTTGACATGCGTTACGGAGTCACAGTCACAGTTGCTCTATTTATCGTTGAAATCTTGTTTTGGTTCTTTGTTGGTCGAGGATTTGTCCGATATTTGAAGAAAAGAAAGAACCATTAAAAGACAACTGCATCGTGCATAGGTCATGCCTTCATGGTGGCCGTTCTCAAAAAATGTCCAAGCGGATAGCCCTGCGCCTGTTCGTGTTGGTTCTAACGTTCCTCTCTCGGTTGCGGCAGGTTTGCCGAACATTATGCAAGATACCGAGAAGTTACAGTCCACAGCAAACTACGACAATGAGTTCGATATGTTTGATGCTATGGTCAAGTTAGACCCCGAACTCAATGGTGCTGTCCGTTCAGTAGCCCTTACTGCTAACAATTACAGTATAAATTATGTTAAGGCAAAGAACCAAAGAATCCGCAACGCCATCATGATGCTCACCGAACAAATCGACCTTGACGACATTCTTATCAACGCTATGCGTAATCTGATGGTATATGGCAACGACGTGAACAAATTGGTTGGTAGGGCAGGTGTCGGCATCACCGATGTCCAAAACCTACCTATCAAGCAAGTTACTATTGTGGATGAAAGAGGCGCAACTGGCATTCCCTTTGTTGCCGACGAACAGACATACATCATGACAAACGACTACTATCTTCTTAGAGAAGGACTTGTTAAGCCGATGATATTCCCCCGACGTGAAGTTATGCACTTCCGTATTGATTACCGAAGCAATTGGTTCACCGACCAAAAGAATCGTGAAACCTACGGTGTGTGGGGCGCATCCCGATTTACGTCGCTGAAACAGGCTATCCGAGCAAAATACAACAGCATGAACAACCATATCGCTCTTGAAGATGCTCTCACCAAACAATTCATTACCATCGACAAATCAGCCATTGAGCATATCACCGACCCCGATGAGCAATATGAGCGATTGGGTAAAATTATGGATGAAGTCATCAGTCTGTTTGAAAACCTTCGTGGCGACCAAATGCCAATCCTTCCATCTTACGTTCAATTGCACCACGTTGATTTGAACAACACTATTCCCGACAATAGCGGATTTCTTGATATGGTTGCGTCCAACATAGCGGCTGTTCTGCACGTTCCAAGAGTAGCGGCAGGTCAAGAACAAGGCTCAACGTTTGCGGCCACATACAACGCAAATATGTGGTCTGTTCAAGCCATTACTCGATTACAGCACGTTGTCCGACAGGAGATTATGAAGTTGTTTTCGCATCACCTTGAACTTCTCGGAGTTGAGCATACTATGAAAGACCTTCCTCCACTTGAATTTGCACCTGTCGCTGATGAATCACCTCTCGACTCGATGAAGCGAGCAGTTATGGGTTATCAAGCGGGTATCATCACACTTAATCAAGCACTTGAAATCGTTAGCCTACCGTTGGAACGCAACGCAAATGACAGGGTGGAAAAGTCATCAAAGCCTCCTATGGGAGAATTACCACGAACCAACGAACAGAATGCAAACGATGAAAAGACACTTTGATTGTGCAAGACACTAAGGAGGCGTATAGCATGGGCGGTAATAAATCTTTTAACGACAGAATGATGCTACTGATTGGAGTTCCTATTGTATTAGCATGGGTGGCATTTGCTTGTCTTGTCATATGGTCAGGACTACAAGACGATAGGGTAATCAATGATATTGATGGTTATGCTACACTATTGGCTATTATTGGTGGCCCTGCTCTCCTTATTGTTACATCTATGCTTGAACTGTGGAAGTCCGAGCAACAAGGTGAAATCAATCTTCATCCCGAACTCGTCATGCGAAATCAAGACATCGCTTCGGCTCATTCTGAACATGATAGAATTATGGCTCTCAACGCCCAAAAGCATATGCAAAAAATGGATGCCGAAGAACGACGTGTTAATCTCGGTATTATGGGTGACGTATCAGAAGGTGAGGAATGATGCCTAACGTCAAAGAGGGTGAAAGCAAAGCCGATTACATGGACAGATGTATGGGCGATAGCAAAATGGTTGATGAGTTTGGCAACCCATCCCAACGAGCCGCAGTATGCAACAGTTACTTTGAGGATAAGAAAGGGCTAAATGCGGAAGCGGCTGAATATCAAGGAAAGAAAGTAACTCTCAACAAACCTTTCCGAACACAAGGCGGTCCTAAGAAGTTCGCTGTCTATGTCCAAAACGAATCGGGCCGAGTCGTTATTGTTCGCTTTGGCGACCCAAATATGGAGATTAAACGTGACGACCCACAACGACGTAAGAACTTTCGTTCTCGTCACAACTGCGATTCGCCAGGTCCAAAGACCAAAGCACGTTATTGGTCGTGCCGACAATGGGAAAGTGGTCGAAAGGTCGAGGCAAGCGAAGATGAATTACTACTCTATGACGAATGGATGCAAAACGAAGGTGAAATTATGGAAGGAATTGAAGAAATTATTGAAGCCGAAGCAAGCGATTGTGGTTGTAACAAATGCGATTGTGATGAAACAGTCGAAGCCAAGATGATTCGCAAGGATGTGTATGACAATCCAGGCGAAGCAACAAGTCGAGCCAAAGAACTCGGTCTTGAAGGTATTCATTCTCACAAAGAAGGCGACACAACAGTATTTATGCCAGGTAAGACTCATGAAGAATATGAGAAAAAGACAGGCAAGAAATTAGCATCCTATCATGATAAGGATGAAGATGAAGAAAAGAAAGCATCCTACGACGAAAAGAAAATGAAGGCTTCTCAATGTGGTATTGGCGAAGAACTTATTGATGGCGAATGTCGTGTAGTCAATGTCTATATGGACTTAGAAATCGCATCAGCGTCATCCCTCGTCGAAGCCTCGACAGGTAAGACCTACATTCAAATCAAGGGGATAGCATTCCATGAAGGCATGAACAAGAACAAGTGGTCTTTGACCCGCAAAGGTGCTGAAAAGGTATTGCCACAGATGGTCGGTGCTGATTTAACACTTAACCATCCTAAAGCAAAGCACGTTGGTTTTGAGCGAAACATGGATGGTGGAGTCAATGAAGCGGTTGTTGGTCGAGTTATCGAAGCAACAATCGACGATGATAAAAAAGACGGAACTTATACTGTTCGCTATGTAGCCAATGTTGAGAGACAAGAGTTGTTTGAGGCTCTTGAATCGGGTCTTTGGATGCGACCAGGCTACGGAGTTAGTATTGGTGGGTACGGTGTGCCTGTTCAAGCCGATGACAACGGACTACTATTTGATGATGACTTCACGTTTGACCATCTCGCTATTGTTCACAAGCCCGCCTACAAGCGAGCAAACATCGAAGAGATGAAGAAAGTGCAGGTCGAATCGGCAAGTGAAGAAAATGCAGAAGCGGTTCAATACGGAAAACCAGGTAAGAATGACCCTCGTAAGACACCTGCCAAACCGAGCGAACGACGACGTGGCTCAAAGAAAAACCCACCAGGCTCGGCAAAGAAACCAAACAAGAGCATCCAAGTATCTGAATCAACCCGAACCACAATCCGCAATAAAATGTCGGAACATAACAAGAAAGGTAAAGGTAGTAAAGCATCTATGGGCGCACTTCTTACGGTGTTCCGACGAGGTGCGGGTGCATTCTCGACAAGTCACGCTCCAAACATGAGTCGTAACGGATGGGGCATTGCTCGTGTAAATGCGTTTTTATACCTACTACGCAACGGGCGACCATCTAACCCTAACTACAAACAGGATAATGACCTACTTCCAAAGGGTCATCCGAGAGCAAAGCGAACTGCGAGCGAGGATGAAACCTTTATACCACAAACGTCAAATGGGATTGAACAACCGAAGGAAGTGAATATCATGTCCGAAGAAGAAATGACAATCGAACAATCCGATGTTATCGCAAATGAGATGGAGGCTTTGAAGGCCGACCTTATCATTGCACAAGCAACAATCGAAGATTACAAAGCACAAGAAGCGGCTAAGGCCGAGAACTCCCGACTCGCTCTTGTTCAGAAAGCAAGTGAACTCGGTCTAAAAGGTCATGAAGATTTGACCGAAGATACCTTGACTTCACTTATCGCATCATGGGAAGAGGCAAAGCCGATTTCCGAACCTGCTGAAATGAAGCCTGTTGAACCAGCAATTGCTTCTGAAATCAGCGAATCACCCTCCCCTGCTTCGACAAAGGTTGTAGCCAACTTTTTGAATGGTCGCAAAGTCGAAACAGAAGAGGAAGTCTATGAACGTGCATTTAACGCATGGGCTTCTGCTTGGAACCGAACCCTAAGTGGTGTTGAAGCATCCGAAGGTCGATTCAAAGCACCCCTTTACAACGATATTAAGGAGATGATTTAAGATGGTAGCATTTACAGGTAACGACCCACGAACAGCAACTTTGAAAGACGCACAAACCGTAAGCGGTATTGGCATTATTCTCGCAAAGTCATCTGTCGCAAACAAACTTCAAGTCGGTGCGGCGACTGATGTTCCTCTCGGAGTATCAGTAGGCGAATCAAGCCGTGACGCTGACCAAGTTCTTGAAACCGCAAACGCAACTGTTTCCTTCTTCCCAATGGGCGGAGTTCACATGATTGCATCTCAAACAGGAATCACCTACGAAACAGGTGATTTGGTCTATCTTAAGGGTAGTGGCCGAGTCAACAAGACAGCAGGTTCAGACAAACTCGTTGGAGTCTATGTCGGAACAGGCGTAACAACTGCAACAGCAGGTGAACTAATTCCTGTGAACACAACTCAATGTGCAACTGCTTGAGGCTAAACAGAAAAAAAAAAGGAAGTGAAGAATATGAACAAATCATTAGAAGAAATTTTGAACGTAGGTGCGGCGGCTGGACCATTCGGTGTTGGCGATGCTGTACTTGAGCAAACCCTCCGTGACTTTATCCAACTACAATCGGCTCGTATCAGTATTGGTACAGACCTCGTTGGTGTCCGAACAGTACCTTGGCTTGAGTTCAAGTGGTACACAGGTGTTAGCGGAGACTTTTCATACCCAATCGACGACTCGGCAACTGTTGACCCAACAAAGGTCGGAACACAGAACTACACAGTCCAACTCGCTAAGGGTCAAGGTCGCTGTGTTTTCCTCGACTCCGTTCGCCTACGAGGTGAATCCTTTGAGAACATTGACCGACAGCAACTTGCTATCGTTCGTGGTCGTGCTGATGTCATCGACAACCTCATCCTCTCAACCATTCATGGTGGTGCAGGTCAAACACAAGCCGCAACCGCAACCTTCGGTAGTGCTTCGGCTGATGAAGAGTCTGACCTCCTAAACGCTATGGATTTGCTCTTTGCTAACGGAAAGATTTCGGGCGACGAACCAATGGCTCTTGTCCTCCCTGCTTCAACCCGAAGTGCGCTACTCAACACCCAACTTTACGGAAACGTTGTTGAGTCCCTCGCTGACCACATGAAGCGTGTTTCCAACCTAACCATTTACTACACTCGTGATTACACAGGCGGAAAGTCCCTTCTCCCGTCTGACTCCACAGGTGCTATCGAGGATGACGCACTATTGCTCATCCCTGGCGCTGAAACAGCCGAGTTCTTCCAATACAACGGACCAGGTTTCCAAGAAACCGAGATTACTCGTCTGCCAGGTGTTGGATTCGATTACCTCTTGACAGGTTACATGGGCGCAGTTGTCCACGAAGTTCAAGACGGTGCGGCAAGTGGAAAGAACAATCGAATAGCGACAATCACAGGCGTTATTTGAGGTGATTTCTTTGGCACAAAACCGCAAATTTCAAGACTTTGTTGAAACAAAGTATATGGCTGACGATGCCATTGGCAACGCTGAAACAGATGCAAGCCAACCAAAGCATCTCCGCTTCCTCTATGACTTTGACGCAGTAGGCGGTGCGGCAGGTGCAATCACCTTGACCGCTATGGACGGAACGGCTTTGAACCTACCAGGCAACGCTGTTGTTCGCAACGTCGTTTATGAGGTTCTTACCGAACCTGCTTCAGATGGTTCAGCAACAATCGCTTTGGGTATTTTGGGTAACACCGATGCTTTCAAGGCCGCAACCGCATTTGACAACGCCGCATACACAGCCGCTTCTCACCCACACAATGAAGTTCCTTTCAAGAACGGTGGCGCACCAGTAGCACTTTTGGCTACTATCGCAACAGCCGCTTTGACAAGAGGTAAGTTCGTCCTTCACGTTGAATACTACGAAGGACAGGCTTGAGGTGGTTCAAGTGGATTGGACTGACAAGAACGGTGATACCTACACACTTGACCCCGACGCACCCGAAGGTGTCGTTCGATATGTCCTCAGCAAAAAGGCTAAGAAGGCTACAAAGAAAACCTCTAAGAAGGCGTGATTAAGTGAGCGAAAAAGCAACACTTGTCAAATCTCTCAAGAGAAAAGGAATCGCTGTGCCAAAAGGCGCAAAAGTCAATGATTTGAAACACATTGACAGGCATTGGCTATCGGGAGTCGGTTGGCTCGTTCGACTTGTAAAACCTGCTTCTCGTAAGCCTGGTCATCAAGTTGGACTTATCCCCGATAAGAATACCTATTGGTTGCCCGATAGTGAAATGGCACGAAAGATTGTCGAATCTAAATTGGTGTTTGTTATGGGTCGCAGTAGCGAACCTCCAACCAATGTTACGGTCATAGACGTTCCCAAAGATTATAACGACAGATGGCCGATAAACGAGGTGAAGGAACATGGCGATAACGACCACACAGATTCGTGATTTGCTCAACAGACCAAAAGGTTTGAATGAAGCAACAATCACCGAATACATCAGTATTCGCACCACACAAGTCACTAAGATGGCTCGTAACGACAAATTCTTGAGCGAAAATTCTGCAAACGCTGTCACCGAAACCGAGCGTGAAGCCGCTATTAAATTCCTAATCTGTGTTGATTGCCTACAAGTGCTAATCGACACAGCACCATCGTATGTTGCCGAGAATGAGCGACGAGAGCAAGACATACGATTCGCAAATCAGATACGGGCATTTCAGAAGAGAGCCGATGAAATGCTTGCCCTTGTCGCAGAAAAGGGCGGAACTGCTGTCGAATTCAAGCAGACCAAAACCCGCATGACCGAATAGGGGTGTTGGTTTGACAAATTATCATTGGACAGGTGCAACAAACACAAATTCCACTACAAACACCAATTGGAATCCAAACGGTGTGCCAGGTGCGGGTGATGTTGTCATATTCGATAATCAAGCCACACAAGATTGTCGGTGGGTACATACTGCGACAGGTTCAAGCGTAACAGTTGATGAAATGATTATAGAATCTAACTTTTCTCACAATCTTACTTTGGATGCTATTGCGACAATAAAAGGTATGTCTTTGAACAAAAACATACAACATGGGATAGCAAATGAACTAAATTTTGTAAATGGACCGATTTCATCGGGTGGTTACAAAACATACAGCGAAAGGTATCTTCTTATTGGAGATAGTGCGAACTACCCAAGCGGTAGGCAAAATTTGACCTTTGATTTTGACGCTCAAAATGTATGTAAATTCGACGATGGTGAGCATCCAATCATAAAATTATCATCTGGAACATTTCATCCCGATTATGTAACACCTACGGGAACAAGTGGAATTACTGATTTTTATGAATTGAAAATTGATGCGACTGTTACTGCCTTTGCCCGAACAGGTGCTATAACTGCAAATGACAAATTAAAGCACTTCAAAATGAGTGGAGGGACTACTACACAATTTACTTGTGCGATAACACCAGTCGATTGGGGGGTGGCAACGGTTGAGTACACAGGGGTATCTTCTGGTACATTCAATCTTCCCGTTAGCCACACAACGAACTACAATAGCGGTAACTTTGAGGCATTTTACAGAAAGATTATCTTATCTGCAAACACAGCAGGTCATAGGATTGATATGCAGGATAATCGTTATGTGTCTGTTGAAGAATTTGAAATCGGAGATGGTTTGTTGTTTGTAGGACCGAGAGGACTTGACAAACAGGGTTCTGATATACGCACTATTCTCCCTCCTAAGATTAGGGGTTCATGGTCTTTTTCGAGTATATCAGATGGTATCTATCGTAGTCCAAGTCAAGCAAGTGGTCCTATGCGAAAGGTAAATGGCAATTTTCACATCACAGGTAAGTTGGATGTCGATGGTCTTATCGACCCAACAGGGCTTGAATTGACTCCACAGGGTTCAAATCCAGGTGGCGTAGCCGCCAATACACTTTGGCTCAATAGTGGCGATAGCAACAAACTGTATCAAGGCTCAAGTGCCGTAGGTGGTGGTGGTGGTGGTAGCGGAACAGTCACATCTGTCGCTGTCACAGGTTCAGATGGTATCGAAGTCGATTCGGGTTCTCCTGTCACAACAAGCGGAACAATCGCTCTCGGTGTCAATAAAACCAACATGCTATCCCATCTCAATGTTGAGGATGGTGCTGATGTCACAGACACAACAAACGTCACAGCCGCAGGTGCTTTGATGGATAGTGAAGTAACAAATCTCGCTCAAGTCAAAGCATTTGATTCAGCCGACTATGCTACTGCGGCTCAAGGAGCAACTGCTGATGCTGCCTTACCCAAGGCAGGTGGAACAATGGCAGGTAACATTACAATGGCAGGTAGTCAAACTGTCGATGGGCGTGATTTGTCTGTTGATGGAGCAAAGTTAGATGGTATAGCGTCGGGTGCTACTGCTAATGCTGGGACAGTAACAAGCGTAGCCACAGGAACAGGACTAAGTGGCGGCACTATTACTTCATCGGGAACAGTCTCACTTGCTAACACATCAGTTAGCGCAGGTTCTTACACTAATGCTGATATTACGGTTGATGCTCAAGGGAGACTTACTGCTGCCGCAAATGGTAGCGGGGGTGGTGGAGGTAGTGGTGATGTAGTGGGTCCATCTTCCGCTACTGATAGCAACTTTGCTGCCTTCGATGGAACAACAGGTAAACTAATTAAGGATAGTACCAAAAGTGCTTCTGACTTTGCTACTGCTGTATCAGAAACTTGCATGGTTCGCCTTTCAACAGACATCCCTAATTTTACACCTACTGGTGCTTATACGTTGTTACAAGCCACTAATAATTGGGACACAGGGGTAGTAATGCCACCCAATGCTAATTTTGATACCAACACAGGAATTTACACTGTCCCAAGTGACGGTGTATATCGCATTTCGTGGCAGGTATCATTTCGCTTTACAGCATCGGGTCAAACACAGGCTTCACGCATTTATGTGAATGGAAATCCTGCGGGTCAAGGACAGGTAGTTTCAACAGGCAATTGGCCTATTATGGGTAGTTCGATTTTGCTATTCCTTAGTGCGGGTGATGCACTTGGTTTGTATGTTTATATTTCAAATACGGGCAAAACTCTTGTGGGCGATAGCCTTACAGTCGGTGCGGTGCAAATGAGTATCAACAAGGTGAGTAACTGATGAAAACAATAACAGAAGCATTGGAAGCCAATGTAACAGGGTATGATGGCGCAATACATGGTTGTGTGCAAGATGATGGCAACGGCTCTTACTTTCGTCGTGACTTGTGGCCGACTGCTGAACTTGGCGAAGCCCCAACTGATGAACAAATAGAGGTGTGGAAAAATGAATGATAAATGGCTAGACGAATACGTGAAAGCGATAATGGACAAGCAAGAAAAAACGAACGGTATATTCAAGCGGAGGTGAATAGATATGACAGAAAAAAGACTCGGAAAAATTGTGTATCAACCAACGGAACGTTGTTATACCAATGTGAACATTGAAGAAACACCACATGGCTACAAGATATATAGGGTGGGTGAAGATAGGCCGTTCACGGTGATTCCTCTCTCATCCGTAAAAGAAATTCTATACAAGGAATGATTAAGATGGACACAGAACAGGCATTGTTGATAGCAGGTATTGGTATGGTAGCACTTGAAGGCGCACGTCGCTTTTTCAAGAAAGTAATGGCCGATGGTAAAATTACCCTCGACGAAGTTATGGAGGCCGTTGATATGGTCAAAGAACTGCCATCCCTATCAGAAGTAAAGAAAATGAAGAAGGCTGATTTAATCGCTCTTTGTGAAGAACACGGTCTTGACGCTGATGGCGTTAAAGCAGACCTTATCGAACGACTTGAGGGTGTATTGGGATGACTGATGATGCGGTTCAAAACCACAGACTTGATACAATCGAGCGAAGGCTCGACAAGCATGACGAGATGCTTGCTAAGTTAATTGAGTCACAGGTTAGGACCGATGAACAATTCACAGTTCTCGCTGAAACACAACAAAGCACACAGGCTCTTATGAACGACATCGGAAAGAAAATTTTGACATGGATGATGGGTGTTGGTTCGGCTTTGATAGCGGCTATTCTCGGTGGACAGGTGATGTTGTAATGCCACATGATTTTACTTACTGTTCTCGATGCTACACCGAAGGCGAAAAGCCTTTTGCTTTTTGTGATATTTGTTGGGAGGCACACGGTTCTCCGAAGGCGGTGGAAGCATGACATACTACTGCACTACAAGCGACGTAGCATCCCGTATGGGTCTTGATAGTGGACAGCGTAGCAGGGCATCAACAAGGCTCACAAGCGCAATCCGCAGGGCTACAATCGACATCGACCAAACCTTCCGTGATTATGGTCGTGATGTTCCGAGCGACCACATCGCTGAAACCACACTTAACGGTGCTATCAGCGCAGGTGCTACAACGATTACATTGACAAGCGGCACAGGGTTCTCGACAGCAGGTAACGGAAACGTCGATGGTGACTCTTTCAAGTGGACAGGTAAATCCACCAACGATTTGACAGGTGTAACAGGTATCTCTTTCAGTCATGCTTCGGGTGTTACGGTTCAAGAAGGTGAGATGGCTCACGTTCTCCGTGAAATCTGTGCCGACCTTGCGGCGGCTTATTATTTTGAAGATGAATCCATGTTCCAAACAACAACCACAGATGGCTCTCTCCGCAGTAGTGCGCTAAGAGAACGGGGAGAAAAGAACCTCAAACGATTGGCGCATTTGGGGAGTGTTGATTGATGTTAGACGTTGGGGTTCACATTGACGACAGCGAATTGATGGATTTGCTTCGTGACTCAAAGCGTGACATGAAGGAAGCCATGAGGCTTGGTTTTGGTCGTGCTATGACAGAAACCAAACGTAAGACGCAACAATATCTCAAACAAGCACTTGCGCCACAGCGAATCGGAACATCTCTTGAGCATGAAATAGAAACCAATAGTCAAGGAAGGGTTACTGCTGAATTTGGAAGCGTAGGTCCGAACTTGAACGGTGTTATTGGTGTTGGTATTCACACATCTCCCGATGACGATGGAAACCAATACAATATCGGTGCGGCTTACAATGAAGGCCGAAGTCAAAAGACAGTTTATTGGAGTGCGCCAGGTGCGGCTATGCATGGTCGTGAGATTGGGCGTAGTGGTTCGGGAAGCGATTGGTTGCCTCGTGAAAAATTCACATTCTTCGGATTCCCTCGTTTAGAATACATAGATTTCGCTATGGATGATTTTGAAGAACGTTCACCTCGTATCGTCAAGCGGTTCATTGACCGAGCATACAAAAACAGGGGTGGTGACTGATGGCGATTGCTACAAGGACACAGTATTGGACATCTCGATTGAACGGTGAAAACCCAACCAATCCAACGGTTGCCAATTCACAGAACAACGAAGTATGGACAGCAACAGGTAGTGGTGCGAGCGCAAGTGGAGGATATTGGTCGGTCACGGATGCGAGATACCACATAGTTCCTACAACCGACGCATACACCATGTTGGCAGTATTTCAATACACAACTGCACCCGATAACGATGGGGTTTTGATGAAGTTGGACAACGGCACAAAGAAAGTCGAAGTCAAGGCGTTTGGTCAAAAGGTCAAGTTGGTTGGTGCTACTACTGCAACGAGCGATGACTTAGACATCTCTATGGCAACCGACAGCGCAGTTCCTATCATGCTAAGATTGACGCTCGACGCATCGGGCAACGCTCGTCTTTATATGCGTGAAATTATAGAAGATGACGATGGTGCTACGCATTATCTTTCAGTAGCAGGTGCAAGTGGCTCAAGCCGTAGGATGGAATGGGGCAACAATACAGGCTCGGTTCAATGGGCTTCGGTCTATGCGACAACCTTTGGTTCATTCGGACCAGATGAACTCACACCTTCCGACTTCGCAACCGATACTCTTTGTCGCATGGCATTGTCAATCGTTGAACTTCTCAAGGACAGCCAACGTATGTATCTCAAAACCCATCTCGATGACAGCGCAATTCGATACGGATTTGATGTATCGAACAAGATGCTGACGAGAATGCAACCTCCTTTGATTCACGTCATGCTTGAAAAGGTACAAAGTCCCGAATTCAACGCTCTCGGTGGTGGTCGGGTTGACCAAGAGTATGAAGTGGTGGTCTATGTGACGACTCGTGGAACAAACTACGAGAACGCATATCGACTCGGATTGAACATTGTTGGTGAAGTGTTTGATGAAGTCTATCGCAACACAGGATTGAACGGGACAACCGACAGTCTCAACGATTATTCTCTCACCCTCGACCACAAATTCGACGACGATGACACCATCTGCACACACATTCTATCATTCACCTATCTTCGACGTATAAATATGCGAACACGGTGATAACCCTTAAATGACAACCGACTGATGCTTTCACTAAAGGAAGTGCTATACTATGCCTCAAGCATTTGACAACCGATTCGTTGCATTGACAAAAGAATCCACCTATGGAACAAATCCAGGTAGTGGATATGTCTTTGGTGAAGTGGATGATGAATCCATTCGCCACCAATTTGACCTACTTACTCGTGAAGATATGAGCCGATATGGTTCAGCCGAATCTCACGCAGGTAAAGAGTTCTCCGAAGGTGACATCAACCTATCTTTGATGGCTGACAACTTCATGGGTCACATCCTTGTTGGTATTATGGGTAAAGACACCGTTACAGGTAGCGGTGCGCCATACTCCCACACTTTCACAGAACAAGAAGCAAGTTCATCCCTTGATACCCCTTCTTTCAGCCTCGTAGTAGGTCGAGAAGAACATGAGCATTACTATCTCGGTGCTGTTGTCAATTCAATCTCCGTATCTGCAAACCTCAACGAGTACGCAACCATCGGTGCGAACTTCATGGCAAAGTCCGAAGGCTCAACCGCCAACATCGGAACACTTAGCCCATCGTTCGCTACTGCATCCCCATCTCTTTACTTCGCTAACGCTAAGGTATTCTTCAACAACGACAGCACAGCATCCGACGCTGTGAAGTCAATCTCCTTTGACATCAACCTCAACCGTGATGGCGACAACGCCTGTGGATTGGGAAGCACAACCTACGTTCGTGCGCCACCTGCACAACGACGTGAGATTTCGGGAACTATCGAGTTCAACCGATACCTAACTGCCGCCGTTGAGAGCGAACCTCTTTACACACAAATGGTCGCTACTGATGGTCTTGAATTGAATCCAGGTAGCGGTAATACTGCTCTCAAGGTTCAGTTCGGAGATGACAGCACAGCAGATGCAATCACATTCAACTTTTACAAGATTCGATTTGAAGCACCAGAAAGCAACGTATCGGGTCGTGACAGCCAAACCGTATCTGTCGGATTCATCGCTCTCTATGATGATGGCGATGCAAACAAGATGATGGATATTGTCATGAAGAACGCACAATCAGCCGCATATTGAGGTGATTGGCTATGGCAAATAACGGTGGAACTGTTATCACAGATAAGACAAAGTTGATGGTGAACGAATTTACGGGAACTGCGGCTGAAATTCAGACCGCTTTCCGAGCCGCCATCGCAAACAGCGACGTTGTTATCACAGCGAACGCAAGTAGGAAAAAAGACTCCAACGACATAGTATTGACCGTCGTATGGTATGATGTAGCATAAGCATAGAAACAGAAAAGAGGAAGTATAATGCCAGTATTGACAAAAGAATTTGAATTAGAAGATGGAAGCAAAATCCTTGTCCGACAAGCGGGCGGGATGACTAAATTGCGAATTGAGAATATCCAAGCGAGGGTATTCCGTGACCATATGCACTTCGGTCTTGACCCGACAGAATGGACAGAAGAACAACAGGGTGAATTTACAGAAGCACTTGAATTAGCGGGTGCGGGAATGGAAGCGCAGATGATGGCGTGGATTCCTAAGTCTGTCATTGAACCGAAGAACTTTGATGTGGACACCTTGACGAGCAAGGAACTCCGCATGATTCTCGGATTCGTTAGAGGGGATGACCCAGAAGGTGCGCCCCCTTTGGACAATTCAGCAGAATAGCCCCATCCCTTTGCATGGCTTACAAAGGGGTTCTGCCGAGCGATTTGTGGGCGAGATACGATTGTGAGGGTGGACAAGAAATGTTGCTTCTCGACATGGGTGTTGCGTCTGAAATCCAAGACAGAATCAGCGAAGCGACAGAAAACGCTAAGAAGCGAAAAGATGGCAACGCTATGGCGGCTCGACGGAAACAACGTCAAGCAAAACGCCAATTCTTAAACGACAATGAAGGGATAGACCTATTTAAGTCGTTAGGCATCCCTTTAGAGAAGAAAGAGTAGCAGGTGGGTCGGGTGAATGTTAATTGAGTTGTTTTTACCCCTATACGTCGCTTCTGTGGCTATTCTTTTGCTCGTGCTTAGGGCAGGTGCATCGAGGGTTTTCTTCGACGTTGTAGGTACGTTTCAAGCCGAAAGATTGATTGCTGACGCAAAGGCAAAGGTCGGTGTTTTTGAAGGGCTTATGCTCGACGGTTTGACAGGTATCACAGAATCAGCCGCACTACTTGATGAGCAACTACAAGCAGTAGTCGATACTACTGTCCCTCTCGCTCGTAACATAGCCGAAGCGAAAATCGAATTTGAGAAGTTCGCCAACTTCGCAGAAGCCGCAACAGTTGAATCCGACATTATCGCCTTTGGAGAGTCGATTGGTTTCACAGCAGACCAAGCCCTTGATGCAGGGTCAAGAATGGCACAGTTAAGCGGAGTTCTCGGTGGCGGTTCGACTGTTGGTGCGGCTACGGAGATGGGTATTACCTTCGGTTTGATTGGTGGCATGGAAACACAAGATGCTATGACCCGACTCATCAACTTACAACAACAGACAGGCTTCATGCAAGGTCATTTGACCAAAGGACAATTCGATTTGATGTCGGCTGAACAACAAGCGAACATCGTTCGTTCCAACTCGATAGCCCTGCTCGATTCACTTAACACTGTTGAGAACCGTTCGTCGGCAACGATGCAACAGATTACCTTTGTCATGAACCAATTCGCATCTTCCGCACAATTGGCAGGGGATAGCATACACTTCATGGCGGGTGCTTCCGCTACGCTGATTGAAGCGGGTGAAGAACAAGGAAAGGCGGGTCGTGCTTTGCGTATGATGTATGCTCGACTCGGTGCAAACACAGGGGAGAATGCTGAAATCCTCGCAAAATACAATATCGCTGTCAAAGATTCAAGCGGCCAACTTCGGTCTATGGAGGATATATTGGGCGACATCGCTAAGTCGAGAATCATGGATAGCGATGCTGAAAAAATGCGTGTGGCACAGGCCATCGCAGGTAATGACCACTACGTTAGAGCAATCAAGTTGATGGAGGGTTATGACCGAGCCATGCAACTTACAACAGAATCTTCACAGGGTCTTGACAGCGCACAAGAAGAATTGAACCGTCGATTGGAAGATGAGGCTGTCCAACTCCAACTTGTCGAAACCCGATTGGACAACATGAGAGCAAAATTGGGTGATGCTCTAATTCCCGCAGTAACGAGAGCAACGAAAGGACAGGCTGATTTCAATGCGGCTTTGGCCGACTTCGTTTCAACAGATTTTGGCGGTGCAACGGCTTCTATCTTCTTCACAATACAACAATATGCGAGAACGTTCGCCCCATTCGCAGAAGCACTTCTCAACATCATGTCATTGAACGTGGCACTAAGGACACAGGAAACCATCATGCGTGGTATGGCAGGTGTCGATATTGCACGAGCGAGTGCATACGGTATGAAAAACCAACAAGAAGCAACCTCCCTCAACAACCTACGACAAGAACTCAACCTACAAGACCAACTCACATTCAGAAAAATCCAAGAGATTCAGATGCAAAAAATGAAACTTGCCTCCTTAAGACAAATTCAAATGTCGATGCAGTTGGCTCAATTCACATCGCTTGCTTCATTGGAAACCGAAGAACAAAAGATAATGGCAAAATACAACAAAGAAATCGCTTTGCTGAAAGAAGTCATGATACTGAACAATATACACACTTCGGAAGAACTTGAAAGGCTGAACGTAGCACGAAATCAACTTCCTGTTAAAGAAGCACTATTGACCAAAGAAGGACAGTTAAGAGATATGGCTCGACAAACCACAGGTTACAGAATGGCTGACAAAACAGCAGACGAAAGAGAAATAAGGTTGATGAACAACAAAATTTTCTTAAAGAACAAGGACAGGGAAGCACAAATAAACATCAACGCTCTTACGGCACAGGAAGTTGAGCGAAAACGGACACTACTCTCGTTCGGCCATCTTGACAATATCCTCAACGAAAGAGGTGTGGCTATTCAAATGCAAAAGGATGGCAGTTACAAATTAGAGATAGCAAACCAAGAAAAGGTCATGCAAGGCCACGTTAATGCTGTCAATGCTATCCGACAAAAGAAGGTTGAACTTCTCCAATACACCCTACAAACGCTTCAAACAGGAAAGGTTACAGGACAGGCTAATCAGATGGAGATTATGATTCTCAACGCCGCCGCCGCCGCAACTGAACGATTGGGACACAAGAGCATGAAGAAGGCCAACGTTCAACAAGTGTCGAACGTTATCAACGAGGAAGCCGCGAGAGTCGCTATGAAGTTAGCCTCTATGCTCGGCATAGAATCGGATGTACTCCAAAGACTCATAACCCAACTTCCTATATTCGCCCGTCACGTCAATCTGGCACAACAAACAGAAGATGCTATGGCTAACGCATCAATGCGTAATTCACAGGCTTTGATGATGATGAACGCAAATCTCGGTATAGCATCTATGGGTCTTTCCGTATTTTCACAATTCACCGATGATGCGGAGATGGCGGCAGACCTTATGCAAGCATCTATGGTTGCTATGGGTATATCAATGGTAGCAAGCACGTTTTCAATGGGTGCTTTGGGCTTTCAGATGGTGGACACAGCCACTAAAACGATGGGTCAAAAATTGGCACAGGATTCCTTGAATGTTTCGATGAACGCAGGTGCGGCGTCGGCTGGCAAATTATCTTTGGCTATGAAAACAATCGGTGTCGGACTCGCTATAACTTTCGGTTCGTATCTCATATCTAAAGTCATACCGAATACAAACAAGGCGAGTGAAGGAATTGATGAATTGGCTCAAAAGTTTGACCAACTCAAAGGGTCAGCGACTTTCACGGCCAAAGAACTTGAAGATTACAACCGAAGCATCGAGGGTATGGATTTACTCGGTATCGCTGATAGACAACGAGAAATTCAACAAGAACTCGTTGATTTGGAAAAAGAATATCGAGATGCAACCAACGAAACGACAAGAGATATTCTCGGTGCGAAGGTGGATGCGTTATCAACAGAAGAACAGATTTTGCGTAACATCGTAGCACTTAGAGGTGCTGAAAACATAGCGTCGGGCAAATTTAGTCAATCGTTCTTACAAGACCAACTCAATGCGGCAAAGCAATTCAGAACTGTTACTGATGATTACGAAGACGTTATGGGAACAGAATTTATACCTGGATTCCTCGGAATAGATGCGCCCGACCTTTTACAAGATATTCTCACAGAAAGGGATGAGGAAAGGGAAAGAGTCACGGAAGCGATGGAGAACCTACCATTCCTCGACCCAAGATTCCAAGAAGGAACTTTGTTCTTCGATTTGGCTTTACAGGCAGAAAATACTGCTCATTTCATCGAATTGATGGAGGAAGCGGGATTGAGCGTCGAGAGTATGATGGTAGGTATGAGCGATTTGGGAGGTGCAATAGAAGAAGATTTCATTGGACCTATTGAAGCCGCACGACAAACCATACAAGACTTCGGCAACGAGCGAGAGGAATTGTTCTTTGGTATGAAGGCAGGGAACATCACAGGCGATATGCTCAAACAGGTTGTTAATAAGGGCGTTGAAACACTTATTAACACAACAGAACTGATTATGAACAATACGTTCAACGGTATGACAACGAGAGGTGCGGCCAACGAGATTATCCGTATGGTCGAGGATAGTTTAGCGGAGAAAGGTGTGAACCTTGCAGATTAGGTGAGAGAATGGTGAGAAGTGGCAATACAATTGGTTCAAATTTCGCAAAGTTTGGTTTTTGGCTTTCGGGCTACTACGATGACTTTCAAGGTTCTCGCTGTATCGCTGATGACTCCAACACACCATCAGCCGACAACGCCTACGACGCAAACGCTACGCATCACGGCAACGTCTTGAACGGAGAGGCTACACTCAATCCCCGATACCGATGGTCGGTTCGTGATAGGGCGAACAACAGCGAGTTCTCATCATCCGACAACTATCTCCTTCTCAACGACGGTGTGGCTCGTTGGGCTACAACCGACACAAACCGATTATCAAAGGGTCGATATTGGGAAGGACAAAACAACCTACAATTCCCTTCGGGATGGGTTCACCCCAACAGACTAAGATACGATAAGGCGGGAGTAGCATCGACTGACGACACATTCCTAAAATTCTCAAGTACAAACGACACATCGGCTCGATACATTGTGCCTCTCGGTGATACCGACGCATCCTTTGGTCGAAAATCACCATACACATACAGCGCATTGAATTGGCTAAACGGAACAAGAGCAGGTTATCCATCATCGGGAACAGAACCCGATTTCATGCAAACAGCACACCTAACAGGTTGTTGGATGGGTGAGAGAATACAAATCAACGCCTACACATTGGCTTCTAATCCATCGGCCCACGAGAATAACCCCGAACGTATCTTCAATCCTATCAAAAGCAAAGCGAGCAAACCATTCCTGTGTGTGCAAACCTACATGAACGAGTTAAACGACAACCGACTCAACAACGTAGGCAACGCAGGTCAATATCGACCTGTAATCGCATACAATGGCTCTTTGAACAGTCGAGGTGACGGTGAATACTTTGGAATCCGTATGGCTACACATTCAATGAACGGTAATTTAGCGGCGGCACAACCAAACGGTATCGCCATCAACGCTGATTCTTCTGTTCCTCCCGAATACGTCATCAAAGTCGGATTCCCAAAGAACACAACCTTCGGAACAACGGGTTCTGGCGGTGGCACACCTGCAATCAATTGGACAATCCGACCCGATGCGGGTCATGGTCTTTCTGCGGTAGTCCCATTTTACCACATGATATGGGATGCGGGAACAGCCGTAACTCCATCCGAACCCTGGTTTGACTTGGATTTCAAGATTGATTACACCAATAACAAATTCAAAGTGTATCACGACGGCACAGAAGTAACAGCGACCAACGCTACTGCGGGTGCGTATAGCGATGGCTACACGATGAACAACAATACACAAACATCAGCCGCCTTCAAACCGAACGAGATGACAGGGTGGGAGATGTTTGTCACGAACTACCTTAGCGGGACAACCACAGCACAAAAAAAGGCTCAAATCAACACCATGATTGACCGAGTAGCCCTTTACAAGCCTCTCACCGACCATCCAGACGGAACGAATTATTCTGCACCTGTTAATGCTTGGAAGTGCAGTATGCCCGCAAATGGCATTAGTTCTGGTAGCATAAAGGTTATTGACGACGCAACAACAATCTCGCTCACGTCTTTGTTCACCGATGCCAATATCAGCGATTGGAGGGTGCTTCTCTTCAACGGAAACATCGACAGACCCATATGGACATCGGTTATTGAAAAGATGAGCATAAGACAAATAGCGAGCGATAGAACAAGGGAGATTACGTTCTCCTTCCGAGATTCACTTTCGCTACTTGACCGACAAATCGCTACTTGGGAGATTGGTCAAATTGGATTCGTTGAAGATGATGTCATCAACGCTCGTCGAGAAGAGATGAGCCTACTATCCGACATGATGTTCTTTGGATGTAAGCGTCTTGAGGTAGGCAACCCTACGCTCGGATTTGAAAGTCCCGACTACAAAGAATTACACAACCAAAGAACAACACAAGATAGTGCATTCCCAATCCAGATATACAACAACGAGGATGAATACGGTCCAAACAACGTCGAAAACGAATGGATAGGCTACGAGGTAAAGGGAATAACAAAAGATGCCACAAGTGCCGTCGAGGTAATAGTTGGCACAGGATTCCCTTCGGGCAGTATCGCCAATGCAGAAATTTTCGGAACTCAAAATCACAATCACACAGGAACAAAAACGGGTAGCGGAACTGCGATTACAGTTAGCGGTCTATCCTACACAGCGAACTCGTCGGCAACGCTACAAGAGATTACATTGACCGCACCCTCAACATACAACGGTTCATTAGCGTCGTCAAAGAGCGTTTGGTTCAAGTTCAGTTCTCGCCCCAACAGGGGCAGTACAGACGACGAGTTGGAAGTAGGAGATTTGATATACCTTCCCGATGACAACGCAACTGCAACAATCCTAACAGGCGAATTTGAAGTAGTCGCTTATGTGAACTACGGTGGCAACTTCTATGTATTGACAGATAGAGATTCATCAAGTGGATTGTTGCCAAAAACAGGCTCTTTCCCATTCACCATCGACAGGGGATATATTCAAGTGCCAACAAGCGGCACGAACTTCCCACATCGTAACCAACACGCTGTTTGGATGCGTGACCTACCTAAGTCATCGTGGTTTCAAAAACACTTTGGTAATATCAAATCAACGGCTGATGCTACGGGAACAATTGCCGCCAACGTGACCACATCAGATGTGAAAATTCAAGTCAGCGCAGGTATCATAGCGGAGATGGCGGGTGTAAGCGGTGTCGGTCAAATCGTCGATTCTGATGGTTTTGTCGATACCTTCACATTCACAGGTGTCGCTGATATGACCAACGAATATCTCGTCGGTGTATCGGGTCTATCAAAAGACCATTCAAGCGGTGCTACGTTGCACATATTGGACACATCCGAAGATTACAAGCATTGTTGGGTTCTTTGGGCTGATATGCGAAACAATGGCGATGCTGATGCCGATAACACATTCAGAAAGAACGAATTTGGTATCTTGAAACCTGTTGCCGACAACTATGAGATTTCGATTGTCATGACAGACCAACTCAACGACGCAGGTGATTATGACGAGTTCACCTCGCTCAAGATTGGCGAGGACATAGACGTATGGGAGATTGACGGTGAAACCGACCCTTCGACAAATGCTGAATGGTCAAAACCTCCTGTTGGTGCGATGTTCCGAATGTCAAGTAGTAGCGGTAGTGCAATCAACAGCGACGGAGGCAGGGCGAGAATTATCGGTCAATCGGGTTCGGGTAGCAACTTCGCAGTAGGCGACTTTGTTCACATCATGGAAGCATCCCCCTACAACGGAACACACAAAATCCACAGCATTAGCGGAGATGATTTGACACTTGAAACAACAGCAACGTCGCTTGTCACATTCGACAATACCGTAGGTAATTGGTATCGAAAGTGTGGTGGAACATCCACCTACCGAGAGTCAAGCATCCATGATTGGGAGGACAAAGGTGGTGCTTTCATTATCATAGATGCGGCTAAGTTCTTCAATCTCAATACATTCGCCAACTTTGGAACAGTCAATCAAGATGCGGGAGGTAACACCGACTTAGGTGACTTCGTTACAGAATTTGCTGGATTCCCTGTTCTGATTGACAACTATTGGAAACAAGCATCAAGCACACACGAGAACAACGCTACTCCTTATGGATTTCAAAAGGATTACCGACGTTGGCTCATCGACACAGGCGAACTCAACCGAGATGTTCTGCTTGAAGATAGAGTCATTGAATTAAAACCCTCCACAACAGACCTAACAAAGTTCGCACCGAGAGGTTTCGGTAAAATTATCGCAACGAGGGGTGACTCTCAACAAGGTAGTCAAGAGGAAATCTTTTGGTATGCTTATAAACAGAAATTGGACACAGCAGTAACGGAAACAGCGACATCTGCCGCATCGAACGCAGGTACGGTTTCAGACCCGTTGGTAATCACTTGTAGCGGTGCTGATTTTGTCAATGATGGTGTCAAGAAGGGTATGCGGGTACGCAACGTAACGGCTAAGTGGGTTGCACAAATCACATCGGTAACAGCAACCACACTTACTATCGGGAATGTGAGATTCCCTGGCGGAACAAACGGTGGTCAAGGTTACACAGGCGGAGTTCCGATTTATCAAGAAACAGGCAGTACGAGAACTGATGTTCAAGTTGGCGACACTATCGACATACCTATGCAACTATCGCAAATTTACGTTGAGGCTGATGGTGGTCGCAACATCGACAGTCAGACCGCTTATGACCTTCTCATGGGTATTCTCGCTGATAACACACAATTCGACAACGGTAGTGCCTGTGAACTAAAATTGAAAAGTGACACAAACACATCTGGCTACGAAAAAGTAGTAGTCGGCTCATCGACGGGTGCTGATTCGGCACTACGCTTCCTATTGAAGATTGACGGATTTATCGAATCGTTGGGTACAGGAACGTACTTCATGCACGATAAAGTTCGTGCTATGTGGTCGCTTATTCTAAGCGATACATGGCTCGCTCAATCTTCCGCACCGTTATTCTTTGACATCTCAAGCATACCTCAATTGGATGGTATGACAACCGATGGAACAAACAGCAACGCTGATTCATTCGGTTCAATCTTAGATGCGAGAGGCGGTAAGACCATATTCTCAATCATCCGTGAATCCGTTGAATCAACAGGATTAGGTTCTGATACTTCGACAAGACTACCTATCACTTATCAGATTGGAAGGGACAACCGAATGGAGATTCGGCCAACCTACAATAGTGGCGAGGCAATCACAAGAGATAACCTCATGGTTTCAACAATGGATGCGAGCATGGGCGGTCAAGTGACCAACGTGAGAGCATACTACAACAACGGTGCATCCTTCATCGACTTCCCCGAAGCAACGCTGAATCAGACATACCGTTGGAAAATTATTGAGTTGCCTTCGGTCAGAAGTGCAGAAGAAGCAATCTCGTTGGCACAAGAAGAATACAACAAAGCCACCGAGAAAGCCATCCGAGTCAAGGGTGAAATCATCCGTGATTTAGATGACGAGGATAAGATGCTCAAAGGTCGCTACGGTTACATCGTCGATGTATCTCGCAACATGGAACGAAGTGCTGTCCAACAGTCTATTTTCGGACCAAGTGCTGTCGCAAAATCAAATGATTACAACTACGCATGGTCAAGTCAAGCGGGTTGTCTGTTTCCAGGTTCGGTCAATGCTCTTGACGGCAACCTCAAGTCCAACGGAACAGATGCAACCTACAAGCGTGAACGATACGGTGCGGGTTACTATGCTCAAGGAGGTTCGGGAACGACGGACACCTATGACGATTGGTATTGGTGGTGGGGTGCGAACTCCCTTGCCCATGCCGTGCAAGTAGTCCATATACCAACAGGCTGTCCTCTCGACAGCGACACAACAACTAACGACCTTCGGGTATGGGTTGCTCTCAAAGACGGGCAATCGGGAACGGACATCGACAATGCCGAGTTCACAATCGGATTGAGCGACGTTGTGTTCGACGATGCACCTGGCACACGTTTCACAAGTCATTACTCGACAGATGTTCAATTCGCACCATCGTATGCGGCTACTGTCAATACCTTCTCAACCGTTGATGTGAAAAGAAATGGATTCTATGAAATCACAGTTCCGACAGGGTATTGGACAACGGGGCGACCAACCGACCCCAAAATCACAGTATCGGTGAACGTGAATTATCTAAGGGCTTTGTTGCGAAGGCGATGTGGCGACCCGACAGCATCGGGTATTCTCCACAACGCCCACGACATTACCGAACTCAAGACAGGCTCATGGTCTGCAACCAATAGCGACAGCATATTCCCAATCGGATGCCACAAGTACGATAATATGTCGGGTGCATACGGCACACGTTACGTTTGGTATGGTAGTCGATTGCACGTCGTTGAAGATTTGCGATGGCGACCTGCCACCACAGTCACATACACCGATAGCGGATTAGGGTTGTCAAACGAACCCATGATTATCAACAAAATTGATTGGTCAATCATAGGCAACGACGTTGAACAGTTATCGTTAGAATTAGAGCGTGACCAAACAAAGACAGCAGGGGGATTGACAGCATATCTGTTCCCGAACGTAGCGAAAGGTCGCACATCAAATCCAGGTGGACAACCTTCATCACCCCCTCCCGACAAACCAAATCCTCCACCGAGCAAAGGGCCAGGTGGAACAGGTGGTGGAACGGGAGGTGGTGGTGGCTACAAGCCGTCGCCAGGTCCGATAGGAGAAACACCGTTCTCACCAAACAAGGTTGAGGGTGGTCGATTGTCGAGTATGAGCAAAGGTGGATTCAGTAAGACCTTTGGTGCAAACAACGTAAGCGCAGGTCTGAACAACAAAATCAAGGGTAAGATGAAATTGGGTAATGACGGTCTTAGCAACAATACATTCGGAATTTTAGGTCAGCCTAAACCTGCTCCTTCAACAAGCATACAGCGAGGCATTGACGGATTAGACAGTTCAATCAAACCTGCGTCAGCAGGTGCTACACAGACGAGCGAGGGTTGGGTGTTTCCAGGTATCTTCGACCCCGATAGTTCAGATGTATTCACGCACGAGCAATCAATCATCACAAGAGTTCCCGAAGATGTAGCCGCCAACATGGTCGGTGTCATGGCATCCGTCAGTCTTGGGGGAACAGACACACAAAGAGCAACGCTCACAGTCAAGGTTGAATGTGAAGAAACCTCATCCTCGATTACTCGTCTGTTCAACGTATCGGGCAACACAGACAAAGCCACAGTAGCATTGTTGTCAAGCACACCTCTTGACGGTGCAGATGTGGGAGGAAACAACATCAAGGTTACAATCTCACGGACACCGAACACAGATGATGACGATGCAGACAATTCGACATTGGTTCTTCACAGCGTCAAGGTGAACTTCCAACGCTCAAGTCTGTTTGGTCGAGATGCGGGAACATACGGGTTTAGTCCGTACTGAACTCATCCCGTAGGCTAAGGATTGATTTGGCCTGTTTGCGATTGATACCCGCAATCTCCATCATATCGCCTTGTCGGGTCTTTTTTTGGAGTAGTATGGGGATTGTACCGTAGTGGTCGAGCAACCTCACGGATTGGTCACGATTGACACCACATCCCATCAACGCTTTGATGCGAGAGTCATTCTCAATCACAGGCTTGTTCGTAGTCATTGTGGCAGGTGATTTGACCTTTGAGATTACGTTCTGTCGGTGATTGGTTTCAAGCCAATCCACGAAGTCATCCATCGTGCTAAGTTGCATGAATCGGAGGTTTGGGAATCGACGGTTGAGGGTCATCTTGAATGACTTGATGACGTTCAGCATCTTCTTTCGTTCATCGGATATTTGACGAGCCGTTGGTCGCCCGTTGGGAAACCAGGGCTTGAGTTCGGTGTTATACACAACGAGGAACGGATTCTCAAAATTCTCACACAAGTCCTTGAGTTGGGCGACGATTGTTCTTGTTCTGCCGATACCGAGAATGCTACGGTATAGGTCGTTTATCTCCTTCGCCTCAATCCCCCAATCACCGATAATGTAGTCGGCAGACTTGAGGAAAACCACTTGAGCATTCCCCTTTGGGTCGGTCTTAGCGTCACCCATCTTGATGAGCAACTTGTGAATCAATTTCTCGTTCTCTCGTGTGTCGATGAGAAGCATTGTTATGACCACACTTCGATTGACGTTTAAATTGTTCCGTCGTATCTCCAACACTTACCTTTACACATTCCCCGAACATTGTACCATCGGCATGACGGAGAGCGTGAATATCCGAGATTGGTTCTGATACCCAATCGAGAGCGATGCTCGTTGAAGTCACGCCATCCCAAACCCTTGACATACTGAAAGATGGTGTCCTCCATCTCCTTCAATTCGGCATGAGATAGTGTCGTTGGGTCAGCGAACCATCGCAACTCTTCCGCCATCGTCTGAACAAGTGCAACTCGGACATCGTGCTTAGGATTGTCATGTTGCACAGCACGTTCAAGGCATGGAGGTATAGGCACTTCACCCGCACTACCAATCTCGCCTTCAAATGCGACCATTTCAACCTCCTGTTGGGGGTTGTTTGCCACCCATGTCACAAAGTCGAATGAAACACCCTCAAAATCGCCTGTAAAGGGGTCTATCTCGGCCTGTTTTGCTTGAGGGGTAGTGGGTATAGGGAAACCCAAACAATCGCTCTTAAACGCCTTCACAGGGATATTCACAGCCCATCGGTTGCGAGTTACGTTGTAGGTGTCGGGAATGCGAGTCAATTTGGCAGGGAATCCTACACCATCGAGGGTCTTGAGTCCATGAGCCATCTGTCGCTGATACCGACCTAAGTGGTTCGCCCATTCTCGACCAATCACAGGTCGCTTGAAGAGTTGGTGAACGTGGAAACCACGCCCCGTAGCCACAAGTCGAATAGAGCCTGTATCTCCGAGCCTGTGTATGAGTTCGCATACATCGGACTTGACAGATTCGATGTCGCCTCGTTCCCCTTCATCAAAATCCCACCATGCTCGGTCAATGATTGCACTATCCACGTCGAACTTCCAAGGTGTGTCGGCTCGCTTATCTCGGAATGCGTAAAGCGATGTATAACAGTTCGACTTACCGTTCAATTTACCAACGTAGTCCTTGAATTGTTTGACGTTGTTGCATACGGTTCGCTTGAGTCCTATCTCTCGTGGAAAATTCATTCCTCAACAACCCATTGATTACCGCACGATTCACAGGTAGCAATAACTTTACTATCTCGTTGTCCATCAACTTGACCCGTTACCTGCCACATTACTTCTTGTCTAATCAATCCACCATCACACTTCTTACAATGCATTTGACTCACCTCCAATCAATTCTTCATTACATCCTAAGTGGAATGAACACCATTGAGAACAAAAGTATTCACTCCACTTCATAGGGAATTCTTCGGTCATCATGCCATGAACGCTCTTACTTAATGATTTCTCCATAGCATTGATGCTTCTTGTACCGACCTTCTCATAGACGGCTAATCCTTGAGTCAGACCCATCCAAACATTGACTTTCTTCTTGTTCTGCATCTTCATCAAGAAGTCGAGGTTGTCGGCATCGGGATAGATGGTCAAGAAGTGGGTCGGCTCATCAAATCCTTTGAGCATGAGAACCTTTCGATAGAAGCACAGTTCCTTACGGGTACGGCTCATCTTACCGTCGTTGCAGTTGCCTGTCTTGAGTTCCACGACAACGAGGTGTCCATCGGGATGACGAAACACACCGTCAATCATACCAACGAGTTGCACAGGGTATGAGAACTCATTCCCATCCTCATCGGTGTATTCGACAACAGTATTGATTTCATGCTTGAACTCCAACTCGACAATCTCAAGACCATCCCAATCAGTAGCGATGGCACAAAGTAACTCTTGAAGTGTATCGACTCCTTCATCGCCATCGACACCCTGTTCCTTTGCTTGAACGTTGAAGCATCCCTGTCGAAGCATATCAGATGTAGTGTTGTTGAGAGCGTTGATTTGATTCAACCCATCCTCCATGACTTGATGAATCGCTGTTCCTCGCTCGGCTTCGGGAGAGGATGGGATTCGCAAATCGGGAAGTGCAATCTTACCCCACCAAAATTGACGAGGACATTTAGCGTATGTCATGAACGAAGATTTGCTTACACGAAGAACTGTATCTTCATTAACTTCGTATGGATTGTAACTGCTTCCCGCCATGTATATACATAGGCGTGGGGGTATATAAACCTAATCGAGCGACTTCTCGGCTACTTCCTCGACGACTTCTTTAGCCTTCTTCTTAGGTGCGACCTTCTTTGGCTTTGCACCGTAAAGAACAGCGTCATCCCAAAGAGCGAGAGCATCGTCAAGTGAGAGTTGTTGTTTTGCCAACAGGTTGCCATTTAGTAGTCCTACGGATAGACCTTCTTTCATTCGGGTTCGGTCAGCGTACCAATACACCTTCGATGCACCTTCGCTTTTGATAGCAGATGCGAGGGAATCCAAATCACCATCAACAATTAGAACCATATCCAAACCACAACCTTATTGTCATTTAATTATTCTTCGCTGTCCATAAACGGTTCAGGGTCAGAAAAGACTTCATCGGGGAGAGGGTCGATTCGATGACCGCATTCAGCACAATGCGGGTCGATAGGGATGTTCGATAGTATAGGCCGAAGGTTGTTCATTCCACACTTAGGACATTCCTTCTCATCGACCATTTCCAATTCCTTCAACAATGAGAACACAACGACGTTCAATCGGTGTAGTTCGTTGGCTACGTTGCCCGATAGACGGGTGAGACTCGCATTCAGTTCGACGAGAGAATCCTCCAATTGGTTTCTCGTCAATTTCTTGGGCGACCTAAATCCTTTGGATGCCATTTGGCTTCTCCCCTTGTTATATCGTAGGTGCGTAGTGTATATAAAAGCACTATATCCACATGACGTTGGATTTGCCTTCTAACGCCCGATACACCTCCGTCATATCCCAACCTGCGACCTTGAAGTATGGTTCAATCTTCTTGACGATGAATCGCTCGGCCATCAATTTGTAGCCAATCTCACCGATACCCTCAATCTCGGACGGGTCATCGAACGCCATGTAATTGCCCTTCGGGTCGATAGCGACCATAAAGTAGTCGCCACCAACGTAACCCTTACCCAACTTCATATTCGCCCACTTAGCACCTGCCGACATACCGCTTATGCTCTTATACTTCGACAAGTCCTGTTTCAGTTTGCCTTTCATACACATGAGCGCAGGGTCAATGTTGCCCCCAACAATATCGCCAATCAAACCACTAATCTTAGAGGTGATTTCAGAACCATCCTCGCCACGCAACACAGCGTCAATCGTCATACCCATCGACTCCTTCATGATTGTAGGCATACGGGATTGCTTCATCTCGATACCCTTGACATATCGCTTCGGTTCATGAGCCTCGCCATCAGTCCACGATACAAGACCCGCATAGCGATTCTTCTCCATCAGTAGGAACGAAGATGACCACTTCTCAAATTGAACGATGATAGGGTGCATACGTTTGTTCATTTCAACGACGGATGCCTCACCATGTTCGGGGGATTCGACGTGACACATTACCGAGTCTGTGTGTCCATAGACAACAGGATGACCCATCTCTTCCGCCACATCACGCAACTTCATCAACGTCGCTCTTGAGGTGAATGTGATAGCCGATGCGATGTCGGGGTGATACAGCCCATACTTAGAATCACCTGCGATACCATACATAGATGCCACAAGCGACTTCGTAGCGTATTGGAGAGCGTCATACCGAACCCGTTCCTCATCTGTTGTAGCCTCCGCCATCAACCGTTTGTAGTGGTCACGGAGTTCAGTCATCCTGTCCATCTGTCGCACAAGTAGTCCCTTCTTTGACGTATCGAATCTGATGCCGTTGCCACAATCCACGCCATTCTCCGAAATGGTGTCCCATGAGATATTGTGCAGTGCCGCATTACTGTGATACATCGCCTTCACGTCGAAGATGCCGATATTGTTATACACACCCTTCTCCCCATCCATGACAATCGCACCGTCGTATTCCTCTTTGGGGAACATAGGTTTGCTTGGTATCTGAAAGTCCACTTCGGGGTCACATAGCGTTAGATTGGTGAACACCTGTGTAACGTGTGGTGTCGAACGAATCTCGCATTGAGCGATGTGTTGCACAGCGATGAAATAATCAATCGCATTGACGAGGTTATTCAGTCGAGGCAACAGGGCAACGTCTTGTCGGTTGTATTCGGTGTAAAGAGCGATGTCCGAGTAGTAGGTGTCATGACCATCGGGCAGTTCTGTTTTCTTCTCACCCAACGCCTCCCACGCTACGTCATCCAATTTGTAATTCGGCAACTTACCGTTCTTCAACTCATACAACTTCGGGAAAGCCAATCGAAGGTCGATACAATTTCTGCCGACGATAGGTTGGTCCCAGTCACCGAATTCGTAGCGTAGTCGCTGGTTGGGCGACATGAATCGGGATGGCACATTCACCTTAGCACAACGCTGAACAATCTGCTTAATATCCGCACCTGTCACATACCAACCCGTTATAATATCGGGGTCTTGTTGTCCCATGAATTTGATGAAGTGTTGTAGTAACGACCTCTCATCATCGAACGCCATAATCGGTGTATCGTAGGTGTATTCCCCCAACGACTTGTGCTTACCCGCCTTCACATCGGGATGCCATAGCCATGTGTAAAGATTCTCGGTGTAGGAGTCGAATACCGTCAAGAGCGTAATCTCACCCGATTCGATTATCCATTCACCGTCGAGATACCAAATCCTGTGGTTGTAGGATGGGATTGGTTCTTCACCACGTTTGACACGCTCAGCGAGAACTTGATTGGCGAACGAAACATTTGCCTCCCACGTTGCACCCGTAGTATTCAACTCTCGGATGCCTCTCGTAGTAGCCATTGTGACCTTAGCCAAATCCTCACCGAACACACCCTTGTAGCCATGCTCGACTCGACCATCCTCAATGAATTGAGCATCGACCTCATCGACGTAGCAGTAGGGGTAGCCCTTGAATTTCAGCACTTGTCGCTTGTCGTTCTCATCCCTTACACGGACAACAACTTCTCCTTGATATGACTCCGTTATCATGTTATATGATTAGAGTCAAAGGTATATAAACCTAATCAAGCACTACGTCGGCCTCGTGGTCGGCTCGGAATGTCAAACTTCTTGACCCAACCGTGAATGCTCATCGGAGTTACACCGAATTGGTCGGCAATCTCTTGCATAGTGCGACCCTTATCGACGTACTCCCTTGTGAGCCACGCTCGGTCTTGATAGAGAGGCTTGTTGGGAATCTTAGCGATGACGACTTCGACAATATATTTGTCGCCCTTTTCAAAGGGATTTACAACCGTCATTCTCTTCTTTCCTACGCCCATATTCTGAACATCCCACATCGTCGTTAAATCGAATACTTCTTCGCTCATGTTACCACCATGTAAATAGGGAATATAAAACCCACGATTAGAATATATAAATCAAAGCCACTCGACGTTTGTTTTATCAATTCCAACCTCCCGCCTAAAACCTTCAATCCTGTTTCGGGCAATCTCAACGTAGTCTTCGTTGAGTTCTGAAATTATCGCTTTGCGACCATGCTTGAGAGCCGCTACAACCGTCGTTCCAGCACCACCGAACGGGTCAAACACCGTACCGTCTTGAGGACAACCTGCCAAAACCATAGGCTCAATCAATTCGATTGGGAATACGGCAAAGTGGGCCTCCTTGAATGGCTTCGGACCAACCCACCAAACACTACGCTTGTTACGTTTGGTGTAGTTCTTAGTGCGAGCCTCCGCTATACCTTTGGCCTTCATGATTCTATCCCTGTCGCCTTTGACAGCCCACGAGTCGTCGTCGCCATATCGGAACGTCTGTTCCTTAGCAGGTCGCTTCGTTGAAGCACCGCCTTTGGTCGGCTCTTTAATGGCCTCATTGTCGAAGTAGTATTGTTTGGATTTAGTGAGCATAAAGACATATTCATGACTCTTAGTACATCGGTCTGTGACGCTTTCGGGCATACAGTTAGGCTTCGCCCAAACGATGTCCTGTCGCAACCACCACCCATCGGCCTGTAAAGCAAAGGCCACACGCCAAGGTATGCCTACAAGGTCTTTGGGCTTCAAACCCTCAATCTTACCCGTAGGCGCACCGTATTGCACACCTGCGTCGATATAACTCTTCTGAATCGTGCCGTCTTTGCTGTACGCAGAACCACGACCACCGCCAACATAACTATCACCGAGATTGAGCCACAACGTACCGTGAGATTTGAGAATACGACGTGCTTCACGGAATACCTCAACCAATCGCTGAACGTATTCTTCGGGTGTTTCCTCAAGTCCTATCTGTCTGTCTTTGCGGATAGCACCACATCGCTTACACACCGTCTTGTATATCCCGTCGCCTATCGCACCCTCTAAGTTCTTTTGACCTGTGCCACAACTCTCGGAATGCTTTGAATCCCGCTTATGGGAACAATCGGGGTCGCCCCCTTCCCATGTGGCTGTGCCGTAGTCCCTAAGACCCCAATATGGGGGAGATGTAATGATGGTATCGACGCACTCATCGGGCATCGTTTTCATGACATCAATACAATCGCCTGTCTTGATTTCATATTCCACCTTCAACCCTCCTGTATCTTCGACCTTTGCCTGTCATAACTTCTTCAAGCAATCCCATACGAACCAACAACATCAACGTAGCACCTGCCTCAAAGCCATTGATGCCACAATTCTTTTTGACATACTTCGTAGCCCTTGACGCAATCTCACCTGCCGAATACTTCACTCCTACATCTGTTTGTAGGGATAGAGCCAACATGACGGCAACCTTGACGTATCGCTTACGCTTTGATACCCGACCCTCTATGAGAGCGAACAATCGCTCGGCTTCATCAAGGGGAACAGAACCATTCAACGCACCCATCATATAACTCACCGAATCAACCCCGCAGGGTGAGGGTGAAACGAACAAGAGGGGGAAAACACACAGTAAAACACCCCTACGCCACTAAACGGAGAACTTCGTTCGTTTTGATTCATGGCAAAACCCTCATGAAAGAATACCTGCTTGAAAAGCCCATACGTCACAGTCGAGGAACTTGATGAGAACTCGCATTCCCTGTTCCTGTTTCGTGAAGTCAAAGAAGTCCATAGTGAATCGACCACCCAATCCCTTGAATAACTCGTCAAGACCACCATCGAAATCCCAATTGAATCCTTCGGTGTTGTCGGTGATGTATTCTTCACCGAATGTTGTAGTCGTCATACCCTTTGCAGGGTCGCCAACTGTTACCTCGACGTTGCTATCAGCACATGAGAAGTGGAAGCGGTTAAGTCGCTGTCCGTTGATTGTATCGCATCGTAGTGCCTCATACATATCGTTCGCATCGTCGCCTTCGATTGTGTAGCATGGAGAGAATACTGTTCCATCACCTGCTTTGTATTCGCTGTTCTCAACGTCGATTCGTGCCTTCAATTGCCACGATTTATCAGCGAATTCCTCCAACGAATCGAGGGAATGAGAAAAAGCCTTAGCATTAAGTGATGCTTCCAACTTCGTTCTTTTGCGACCACTCTTGATAGTGAGAAGGTTGGCCTGTGGATTAAATTCGATAGCAATTGTCTTTTGGTGCATCGAAAGGATGTTTAGAACCTGTGAAATGTTAGGAATAGGAATAGGAATGCCATGTCGCACATTCCCACCAACAGAAGTCAAGCCCGTCAAATCTCTTGTTAGTGATAGACAGGTAATATGATTCGTGTCCGTGTCGATAACGAGGACAACACCCTCGACTTGATTCTGTCCTTTGCCATCGACGGTTTGCTTACGTTGCATTGTCTTGAGCAAAAATTGTAGCGAATCGTTCGATACATCTTCAAATAGGTATGCCATCATTGTTGCCCCCTTACAGGTAGTTGGCCGTTGAGATAATGGCCGAGAAGTGAAGCGGGCGCATCGTGCAGGTCTTGAAGTTCTGCAACAGCATTCCACAATCTGAGCATTGGTGGGATGTCGTCATAGATGGCCTCCAAATCCATGAGTTGAGACTCCATGCGGTCAAATCGCTCACCGATAGAAGCAACAGCCTCCATGAGAGCCTTCAATAATGTTTCAAAGTCTTGTTCGTCCATCATTCATCACCCCATGTTAGCATAGGTAGCCCTGTCCACTCGACATTGCCCTTGATGACCGAGAGGATTGTGTGGGTTTCGCCAATGTGTTCCATGTGCTTACCCTTGATTTCCTCGATGGTTGCCTTGACAACCCAATCATCATCGTTCTTGAGAGTAGGGTCGGCCTTGACACCTGCGGCGGTATCGGCTTTCTTCATGTATCGGGACATGAAGATTTGCTGTGAGAACAGACGCATCGTTCCCTTCTCCCATTCGGGTCGCTCTCCGACCTTCATCAAGACCTTTCCACCGTTGCCATTATCGACGTAGTTGGAAACGTCTTTGAGATGGAATGTAAAGAATACAGATGGAACAGCGAGTCCGTGAAGTCGAGTCATGACCTCTCGGAACAGTTGGTTGCGAGTACGCCATTCCTTCTGATTGAAGGAGTCGCCTTCTTCTTTGATGACACCACGACGTAGCAATACGTCGGTCATAGCGTGTTCACACCACTTGAGGAATGTCGAACCACCGTCAAAGATGATGGCGGATAACTTCTCTTCTTTGCTTTGCTCGGCAACGAGGTTCACATACATGGAAACCTTGTCAATCAAGTTAGCGTAATTGACGGTGCTATCATCGTTGAAGATGGATTCATCACGTTCGTCGAGAAGTGGCAGTACAATAACTTCTTTGTCGTTCGGATAGGCCGAATCAATGGTGGCCTTAGCCGAATTATCGACATCGAAAATTACAATCTTACCCTTCGGTGTTACTTGACGGGCGAGGCTTACAGCCAATCCAGTCTTAGCGCAGTTCTCTTTGCCTATCAAAGCACATCGGACAGGAACGGACTGTGCAACGTTGTTCGTGAACATGTTGCGGTAGTATTCCTTATCGTACTTCGTAGCAGAAGTAATAGGCTCATTCGTTTGTTTGTTTCCCCATGACATATTTCTCACTTATCCTAAACATAGTGGTGGAGGTATATATACTTATTCGCTGTCCTCCACCAATACAGCAACCTCGATACGAGCGAACTGTTGTGCCACAGACACAGCAGAACGAATTGAATTTACAACGACGGTAATCGGGTCAAGAACCCCTTGAATCGGATAGTCCTGTCCGACATCGAGAGATTGACCCATGTTCATACAGATATGACGACGCAATCTCCGTAGTGCAGAAGAGATGACTCCGTTATGGTCAGCAACCCCCACTTGTCCCAAATGATTAGCGAGCCTGTAAAGTCCGAACGCACCACCCTTGATGACACCATCGAGAGCATGACGACAGGCATTGATAGCGTCGTCAATCTTCTCACGTTTGTCAGTAATCTCAATGTCGCTATGACCACCAACAAAGATGGTTACGATACCCTGCGACAGTCGGGAGATGCGATTCTGCAATTTGTCCTGTTCCCATTCACCATGCGTTTCCTCCAAGGCGTTTCGGAGATAGCCGACATAATCATCGACCTCACCATCGACATCCCATGCTTCTGATGAAAACACTATGTAGTCCTCCGTCGCTTCGACCTTCGCACATGAACCAAAGTGGTCTTGTCCTTTGGCGATACCCTGTAATTCTTCGGGCATGGTGAACGTCTTACCGCCTGTAATAGCCTGTATATCGACCATCCAATTGAGCATATCTTGACCTTGGCCACCACACTTGACAACTGAGGCATCAATGACACCTGCGGCCTTGTTCACGAGAAGGTTGGATAGAGCGACACCCTTCATACCCGCTACAACGAACAGGATAGGGCGACCCTCACCAACAGCAATCTCAAGTGCGGGAGTAATATCTTCAAAATTCTGAATTGTATAAGACGCAAACACTATAACGGGATTGTCCTTTTCATACTTACCATTGTCCTTGTTTGCGAACAATGTGTTGATGAGTCCTGTGTCCATTCGGAAACCATCGACGGTTTCCCAATAGGTCTTACCACCGAGCGAAGGTCGGAACGTGACGTTGCCATCCTTTCCTGTTTCGTCGATAACTTCGCTGACCAACTTCGACAATTCCTCATCTCGTGTGGCCGTCATAGCGACATCGAACAAAGACCATTCGCCAATACGGTTGAGCCACTTATCGCCTCGCAACCATTCTTCTGCATTATTGCTAAGATTGTCGAGGTTGCTACACCAATCCATCCAATCCAAATCGCACTCAACAAACAATTCGCACAATTCAGCCGCTAAGACAGTAGCCGTAGTAGTCCCATCACCCGATGCTTTCTGTGTCTGATTCGCCACTTGTTGCATCAGTCGGATTCCGAGCCGTTCAAATCTATCGTCGCTATCAATCGCATTGACAACGGTAACACCGTCATTGACGACGAGGGGATAACCCTGCTGTTCAATGATGACTCCCTTTGAGCCACCACCGAGCGTAGGTAGGACAGCATCAGCAACTTTGCGAATGCCTGTCAAGATTCCTTCTCTCGCTTCATTCCCCGTTAGCATCTTCGTCATTGTTCTCTCTCCATGCGACAATATCCTTGTGTGCGACATACCAATAATCGTGACCGACAAGCATCTTAGGAACAGTATCGAGGAATACCTCGCATCCAACAGCCAACAATTGTTCGGGTACGTTCGGCACTAAGCACGAATCAACCACAAACCAACGTGGGCTTGAGAATTGGGATTCCTTGAATTCTTCTAAGATTACCCATCCGAGATTGGCGTTCACTCCGCACCCCATCCATCTTCATCAGCGACAGGTCGGACAGCGTTCATGCACCACCAACCATTGACGGAGAAACGGTGTTCTCCTTCACGAGTAATCCAAGGGGAGCCGAGAATGACAAGTTCAGAACCAACCGAGAAATCGACTTCTGCCTCATGCGTAGCGTGAACATAGATGTCCACAACAGGCGCACTACTCATAATGTCGGTGTCGGCAACGCTGACAATGAAGCCACCGTTCTCACGAGGGTCGATGTGAACGACTTCTGCGATAGTACCGAAGATAGCATCCCACTTTTCCTTTTGGTCGAGTTTTTCATATTCCTCAACACACTTCTCAATCGAAGGGAGGAAGGAAGCGAAACCTGCATCAATGAGCATACCACTCGCACCATTGTCATCGACTTGAAGTGGTGGGGAGGTGAAAATCTCCATGACAGATTCATCGGCTGTGAAGGTTGTGACCTTCGTTCCGTAGGCTGTGTCGGGCTTGTTAGCGGCCTTGAGTCCAATCTTACCCGTAACGAAAGTAGGGAATTCGGTCTTAGCCAATTCACCCTGCAACCGAACCGAGATGATGCTCAAGTCATTCTCGCCTTCTTTGCGACCTGCAAACAAACAGGTACGGTCATACTCATTGAGAGGTCGAGGCGCACCATATTTGAAATTGTCATTACCGTTGGCAAAGGCCATGTTAGCCTTATCCCAAACGAGAGAGAAGGATGTGTTACCATCAACCGTATAGACACGGTTTGGTAGTGAATCGACATCGACAGCCTCGTAGCCTTCTTCAAAGGTACGCTTCGCCATCAAAGATGGGTTGGCGTGACGAGTCCATGTGCCATCGTGGTTGTTCTCATAGAGATACAGCGCACCCTGCGAAACGAGAGCCATGCGACCTTCGCTATCCATAGATGTGAGGGTGTTCTTCATCTTCTTGTATGCCATATCAGCCCAATCCTTGTATCGAGGGGCATAGACAAACATACCCTCGTACATCGTTGCGCCACTACGGGATAACTTTGCTTTCTCGGATGTCAATTGACGTGCCGCTACTCGCAAAGCCAATACTTTGCATTCTTCTTCTGTTTTGCCAACGACTGACCAACCCGCACCTTCTGATGCTAATATCTGCTCGGCTCGTGCCGAAAGGGTGTCCTTGTCAATCTTGACTTGTTGTGCTACTTTGTTTAACATTTCTTCGTATGATACCATGTTGTTGCCTCCTTGTGCTTAAATTATCCTTTGTGAATAGAGGTATATAAACCTAATTCATTCCCTCCAAAATCAACTTAAGGAAATTCAAACGAACGATGTCCTCATCGACACCAAACATCAAATCACGCTCGGAAACCACACAAGCGTCAATGATGGAATTTAATTGTTTAGCCGTGAATGCTTTCGTGTGAATCACACGGTCATTTGTCATGACAGCATAATCGAACATAGATTTAATCTGTGTGCGTATCTCGCCTGTGAACATTTTGCTCGCCTCGACGATTAAACGCTTCGATAGAAGGTCGATGATACGCCCATGCTGTAACTTCGGTGCTGTGAGGGTTTCGATGAACTTCTCACGGTCACGACCCTCAAGACCACACACAACCTGTAACGCACCGATAGCGTTGCGTAGGTCGCCACTATGTCGTCGGGTGATAACATCGACTTCATCCTTGTAAAGAATCTCACCCTCCTTCTTCGCAATCTGTCTTAGACGCATAGCCATGTCGCCTTCTGAAATCTTCTTGAACGTGCGTACTTGACAACGAGATTGAAGCCAACGACTGACCTTTGGTAGTCTGTTACAGGTCAAGATGAAATATCCGTGAGCATTCTCAATCACACCCTTCAATGCCGACTGTGCCGCATCCGTCAATTGTTCGGCTTCGTCGAGGAAAAAGATACGTTCTTTGACACCACTACGAGTAGCAGGGATAATCGTTTCTTCGATGAATTCGATACCACGTTGCTTCTTACTTGAAGCATTGAACATGACGACTTGATAACCCAACTCCTTCGCCAAAGCGAGAGCCATAGTAGTCTTACCTGTGCCAGGTTCGGGAGAGTAGTAAAGATAGTGTTGCATCGGCATCTCACCGAGAACAATTGCTCGCATTTCAGCGACAATCTCGGACTGCCCGACAACATCATCGAGATGTCGTGGTCGATACTTTGTAGCCCATACCTCACTCATTCGTCATCCCACTCCTTGAAATAATCCTTGAACAACGAAACAAGTCGAGCGTTTCCGTGAACAGGATGCATATTGTAGTGCCTGTGAACATCGAACAACCATGAGGCCAACTCTTCGACCATATCGTTCTTCTCTTCTGACGTAGCGTATTGCTTGAAATGACGGATGCACTTAATCAAAATACTGTGTAGGTCTGCGTCATGCTTAGACATCATTCACCCCTCCTTGATTCATACTTTGCGACCATATCCTCGTTCTCCTTTTGGTAACAATCCTCGCACAAAGACATCACTAAAACCTCTTCAAAACACAGCATACACTTCATATTCACACATCCAAAAAGTCCTTCAAGAACATCTTACCACGCTGACCTGCGGGAACAATCTTGTTCACCAAACCAATGTCCATCTCGTCGAGAGTAGGAACAGGCTTCTCAAATGCGACAGGTTTCTTCATGTCCTCACTTAGCCATCGGAACGCTGTGAAGTACGGCTTGTTACCGTTCGCCTTACGCCCGAATCGAGGGAACATGACAGTGAATGAAATGTCCATGTCACCGTTGCTCGCATAGATGTAGTAGCCACCCGAAGCATAATCGAGATTCCTCACGTCATTGACGGTGAAGTGTCGTCGAGTCTTTGGGAATGTGGCACGAGAGCCACCAATCTCAAGAAGTCGTGATGGTGTAATCTTGTCGCCAACCTTGAACGGTGAACGGTGAACAGTCATACTTTCACCCCACACTTGAGACAACGCAATTCCTCGACGTTGTATGCTCTTAACAAACGCTCGGCAACGAGCATGACGGCAGTAGCACCCTCTTGATTACCTTCGGCAACATACGAGTCTTGCATAGACAAACAATGTTCCATGACAAATTCTGTGAACATCATTATTCCTCACCCTCCCAATGTTTCTCAACCTCGATGTCCTCAACAGAAACGTAGTATTGATTGACCATGTCAATCATCTCCCAACCAAAGGCTTCCGCTTCGGCTTCGCTGTCGAACTCCATGTCGTCGGCTTCAAGATTTATCTGTACTCGTATTGTGTATTTTGGCATATTTATTCCTCCTTGTGTTTGAAGTCGGGGTGGTCAAATGGTAGGCGATGCTGTCGTCGAACAGCGAGATTCTTGATAAGTTGCGCTACGTTGTTAGCCGCCTTACCGAATCTTGTTGCTGACGCTTCATCCTTGACAAGTCGCCCATGCACTTCATCCAATGGCACGTTCTCGATGACCGCCATCAAAATCTCATATTCTGCATGTATTACTGTCTTTGCTTTATCCACGTTATTGTTCCCCCGCTACATATATACATTATATGGGGGGTATATAAACTTTATCCTTGTGTAGTCCTTACACAATGTAGGCATTCATCTTGACCTGGTGGAAAGATTCTCGTTCGGGAACAGGAACGACATTTAGCAGACCTCTCCTTCTCCTTTGGTCGCATGGTGGATGGTTCACGGATATATTCAATCTCCGACTTGTCCTTGACAATCTCCCTATCCAAATCATACAGAAGATGTTTGGCCTTGACACCCACAAGATTCTCAACCGTCTTTTTGCCGACGCTGATGATACTGTGAGATTTACACAACAGGGCCGAAAGGCTGTGTGGTGAAGGGATTGTTCCTACACCCTTAGCGTTTCCGAGAGCGACAGCGACCTCTTCTTTGGTCATCGGTCCTTGTTCCCACAGGATGTCGAGTATCGCCCTGCGAACCCGCCTGTTTGTTGCGCTCATGTATTATGGTAGTCCACAACCGTTATTAAACACCTCGCTCGCTCAATCCAAATCCGCCCACATCATACCATCCCAAAACGGGTCAGCCCGTTGCTCTTGTTCTGGCTTCTCAAGTAACTGCGAGTAATCATACCACATCGGGGGCAAAGGCACAGGTTCAGCGACCTCAAATAATTTGATGTAATCACTATGAATCTTAGCCTTCATTCGGTGATATTCGACTTCCTCTCTATGATTCAAATACAAAGGAAACAGAATAAAAATCCCAAAAAACAACCAACACGCTATATCCATCGAATCTCATCCTCCGATTCCTTTCGTTTCTTCATGTTGCTCGGTATCTGTTCGGGCGTTTCAGTCCGAATCTGATTCCTCACCTTCTTACTTACCTCAACGACCTGTTCCCAATACTCATCGGATTCACGGAATTGTTCGGGTCGTTCGGGAGGGGATGCTTTACGCTTCGGCCATGTGACTTGAGAGCGAGATGGCTTGATACCATAGACCAACGTGGCTCGTAGGTATTTGTCGGGTAATTGGTACTTGATGTCAGCAATCCGTCGATGTAATTCGATGTCATCGTTGTTCACTTTCACAAACGCCAAAGCGAGAGGTATCGGTAAATTCTCAATCATCTTGAGAACCCTGCCCCGACCATCCCATCTGAACAGGGCATCAATCTCACGTTTGTAGGATTGGGTCTTGTCGTTAAATCCGTCGATGATGATTTCATCCTTGATTTGCTTCGACAACTTTGGTAATTTAGGGACAACGAAAACCATACGGTATGAGATGAGAGGCATCCAACGTTTGAGTTCCTTCTCGGTTATCTTCTTGACGTTGCATATGTAGGTGATATGGTCGCCCGTTGGTTGGCATATGACACCTTCACCCTCGACATAATCGCCTACACGGTATTTGCTCGCATCATCAGTCAGTATGAGTATTCCCATGCTCATCCCTCCCGCAAAACGGGTCGTTCTCGTAAATGTACCGATGCACACTTCGTATCTGCCAAAGCGATAGACCCCAAACCTTCTGAACAGATGACCTCTTGACTTCGTACAGACCGTAATACCATCTGATTCCCTTGTCGGTTATGAGAGCGTAAAGACCGTCATCATCCATAGTCTGAATCAATTTGAACATATCCTTCTGTGTGATAGCCCTCGCATTAAGGGTGTTCCTTGACCCGCTACGCCATTCCCTCAATCGACCATCTCCCAATCTGTATCAATGACGTGAGAAGGCGGTTTAAGGGCCGCTACACGCATTTCTATGGTATCGAGGATGTGTGGTTGGTCAGCCAATGTATTGACGAGGATTCCCATGATACCCTCGACTTGATTTTGAGCGAGTAGCAATTGGCTATCGACACCAATCTCACGCTTCAATTGACCAACCAACTTGAGAGATGTGTTCGCCTGTCCGACCAACTTAGCCGCATCAGAAACCCATTCGCTCGTGATGCCACCTTCGCTGTCCTTCTTTGCCTCCAATTCGTCAAGCCAATTCAGTAGTCGGCTCACAATATCCTGTGCCATATCCAACGTGCTGATGCTCTCGGCTCGCATCTTCTCCATGTGAGTCGCTTCGGATGGGTCGAACGTGACGTGTTCATCCATGTGGGTCATGACCGTACCGACCTCCCACGAATACTTCTCTTCAAGATAGGATGGCGTGATATCGCCCTTGTGGACACCGACCTCAATCTCACGTCGATTAGCCATGCCACAAATAGGACAGTCGGGCGTTTCAAGCACCCATAGTAGTGCCTCAATCTCAAGCATATTTGCCGACGATGCGATTCGTTCACGGATTTCTTGTTCAGTTTTCATCTTCATCCCTCCATCTTGTTGCGAGAGCCAATGCCAACGACAAGTAGTGAACCACCTGGTTCTTATCGACAGCAATCTCTCGTTCTTTTAATTCAGCGATGGCATGGTATATTAAGTCCCATATCTGTGTCTTAGGACTCATCGCTACTGTCTCATCCCATTCTTCTATTTGTGTTCTGATAGGATAATCCCACCTTTTACTGCTCATTGATAGCACCCCACTTCTGTTTTGTCTGTTCGGGGTCAGTTGTCGGACCAATCCGACAGACCACACCTTTACGACCTCGACCCTTCGATGAAGGCGTGTATTCATGATACCATATTTGAGGAACGAGGTTGTCATCAATCCACCGTTTAGCGGCGGTGTAATCGCCTTTGGTGATGATGCGTGATACCTCTTTGAGTAGCGTGGACTTCGTGATGTCCTGCATCCAATACGAGTCTTTGACCAATCGGACATCGGCATCCATGACAGACCGACGCATGATAAGCGAGGACTCAAGGAGAGAATGCAAATGGTCATCCATCTTGACGACCATAGCCTTACCACCCTCCCATTTGTCCATGAGCATCGTGTAGCCGATAGCCAATCGTCGGAACAGGTCGGCCTCAAACGAGCGCACTTCGGGTCGCTCAATCCATTCAGCGATGCTGTCATCGAAGTACACACCCGTAGGTGGGTCCATGATGGCCTCGTACATACGGGTCGAGAACCATTCTCGGATGTAGTAGGATTCGTTGGCGAGAGCGACCCTTTGTTCTTTGGTCATGTTCGCCTGTCGCTGTTGAGCCTTCTTGTACTCCATCTCTTTGTCGGCTGTCATCTCGATGTCGATGATGAAGAATCGACGGTCAAGACCCGACTCCATCTCAAGACGTGCGGGTTGTGTTCCGCCCCACATCGTATAGCGGGTGTTGTATTGCACCCAACCGCTACGCATGGCTTTCTGAACCCGCCCGTTGTCGAGGGATGTGAGCAATTGGTTTTTCATGTCTGTACTGTGGTCCTTCTTGTTTGCGTCGGTGAGAGAAGATGACTCTTCAAAGCCTAAGAAACCACCGCACATATCACGAGCGAGAGGACGACCAACGATGTTTCCATCCTCATCGACAGACCCGAACATACCCGCCTCCGTGATACTGTTCGGACCCATCATAGTGCGAAAACCTAAGCCACTTTCAAACGCTTCTTTGGAGTAAAGAAGTCCTGTACCTTCGGACAAGAACATATTGATGAGCATGGATTTACCCGACCCTTTCTCACCACGCATCAAGATGTGAATGCGAGTATCAGCCAACTGTGACATAGGTGTGTAAATCGGTGGATTCTCATGTCGCAACGGACAGTTAGGAATCGAGAAGTCGGGGTTGCTCGGCATGAAGTCGCATCTGCTACATTTGTTGATAGCGTTGAAGATATGTGCGCCTATCGAGCAAGCGAAGATAGGAACCTTATCTGCAACATCAATGTAGTGGTTCGCTTCTGTGAAGTCGGTTAGACGCTTGATAATCCCATTCATAGCCATTCACCTTCCTCGTCGTCGCCACCGATGGTAAAGCCTTTCTCAAACATCTCGATTTGAGATTGAACCTGCCGAACGGATTCTTTGGCGAGGTTCGCCATCTTCTCATCGTATTCGACACCCAATGCCACAAGATAATTCTTGAGAAGGGTGAGAGCCGTTTCGTCGATGAATTGCCCCTCATCCTGTGTGGTCGCTGTGATTACCGAGGCGTTACCCATCTTATTCCATAGATACGGCAAAGCCCATGACGGTAGGTTGAGGAAGATGTTTGCTTCGGCAGGTACGGTAATCTTTGTTCTAAGGTCATGCACATACAATTGTGGTTCTTCGCTCGCATCCTCGATGTTGTTCATGGTGATGAAGTTGATATTCTCAAACCCTCGTGAATCGAGCCATGAGAGGAACGACTTGTAAAGCGGGTACGTCTTGTACCACACTTCGGGGTTTGCGTCTGGTGCCATTGTGATTGGGAATACGTTTGTGATAACGCATAGAGCGTTGTTCTTGTCGAATTGTGTAATGTGCCACGTCGGGGGAACAGGGTCGGGCATTTTGTTGAATGCTTCGACAGACATATGGCGTGATAGAATCTCGCAACTGTGCTTGTTCTTTGATGCCATCCCTGCGGCGAGGATGAAGGGAACGAAACCGACTTCGGCTTGAACGATGACAAACAGATTCTTCGCTGTCAATTCGTGCTTTGGCTTTGACCAAATAATTGAGATGTCCTCGTAATCCTCTATGGCGTTCATTGAGAAGCCTCCTTTACTGCATCTCGGATGAACTTCGGCATATTGGATAGTGGGCGTAGCGTGTGCTTACCCTCGACGTATGGCTCGATGATTTCAACCATAGGTCGCTGTCGCCAAATGGCTACAACGGTGGACTTTGAGTAACCGTGAAAGCGATATACGTCTTGAGAGTTAAGATTGCCAATGTCATACCTTCGCTCGCCTTTGTATTCCCATGCTACACGACGGAACATACTTGAGCGAAGTAGGACTTGACCGAGCGTTCGTTGGTCGCATGGCATACCCCATTGGGAATCATACCACTTGTAAATATCGTAGGTGGCTAAATCCCCGACTTCTTCATCGTTCATCATACCCCATACTCTCCCACACAATTGACTGTGCGCTCTCCTTTGTCCCATATCATTAACATAGAGTAGGGGGTATATGAAGGTTTTATTCTTTCAATAATTTCAGAACCAATAAAAAAAATAAAACGTGATACTGCGCCCCTAAAGTGCTAATTCTTTCATTTCTTCATAGGGATGTAAAAAAGATATAGTATAGTAATAGGTAAGCCCCTCTCTAACCCCTATGAAACAATAAAAGAATTGGAGGTACAGGCTCGCAGTATAGCGTTTATTTCTTTCAGTAGCACACAAAATCAATTGAAAGAATTAACGAAAGAGATGTAATCTGGATATTCGGGAAGGCTGATGAACCGTCTGAACTCCAACTCATCTCGTTCATAATGCCTCATGCCCGCATCGAGAGGCTTCATGCTCGGTAAATCAAAGCGGGCAAACCGACGTATATTATCCAATTCCTTGAGCCGACTACTAATCTGATTCAAGATGACTACTATATCTTCACCCGTATGCTTCGATTGTTTGCGTGGTCGAAAACAATCCCCATGTTCGCTTTCGACTACTGAAAAGACCCGATATAGACCGCTTCCATCGCAATCGACTACTACAACCTTGTAGCGACGATTCGATTCCAACGGGATAAAGAGCGTTGGGACCGTTCGCAAAGTAGTCTTGGTGTTGTAGGTGTGCGGGCTGATGTAAGATTCAGGGTAGTCAGCCTCGATTTGAGATAGGATTGTGCAAACGTCTGAATCAGATGCGTTCGACGATGCAGATAGAACGAACGTTCCCTCAACCAACTCGGCACGTTGGTCATAGTAGCCGTTGTCTGTGACGTGCAATCGCAGATACGGCCATGCGTCGGGGTCACTAAGTAGTCCATTGATGACCTCTCGTGGATTGTGTTTCTTCAAATCGTCGTTGACCGCAGTTCTCGGTAGTCTATCATGCGGGAACATTGAATCCAGCAACGACCACAAAGCCCGCTTACCCCTAACGTGAAGATAGATACCGTCGATGGTCTGTAAGACCAGGTACGGCTCAAACGTGATGTTCTTGGGTCGTTTGATGTTGCGTGTGTATGAGAAAGCATACGCACAGGTTAAATGAGCAGTATTTACAAAGAACCAATTACCGAGTCGCAAGTGAAGCCCGCCATGCTAAGTAGTCCTCTTCGGACTCAAGCCTGTATAGTTTCACATTCTGTTCAACGTCTAAATGTTTGTTCTGAATTCGCTTGGTTTCACCTGCGATACCTGCGAGGCTACGACAGATTTGTGCGACCCGTTGAATCCCTAAGCCCTGCAATCTAAATCCATTCTCCATGATTGAATCGAGGATTGAGGCCGCAGACAATTCTTCTGTTCCGTCGTCCTTTGCTCGCTTGAGAGCGAGGTAAATCTGATGCTTAAGCAACTTGTGTCTTCTTGTACTCGTCATAACTATTCAGCCCCCATTAGAGTATTTAAAGAGGGTGATTCAGTCCACCATTTAGGAGGGTTTCTGAACTTGTTCCAACGTGCAAAGGAAGCCTTGTCACGACGATAGAATTCACGGTACGCTTCATGTGGACAATCCCAATCGAGAAGGTCGAGATTCTTACCGACGCTTTGATTGAAGGCACGAACGAACGGTGTCATATTACCTTCGGGAATATATTGGGTCATCAGAAAACATTGTTCAATACCAACGGCACAGAAATGTGTTTTGTTGTATCGACGCTCGTACTCTTCGCAAAGAGCCGCACCGTGATACAAAGCCCACAAAAAATTACTGCGTGATTCACCGACCCAACGGGTTACGGGATGGTTGGGATAACCGCCCTTGTGTGGTTGGTTTTTGGACTTGGTGAGAGGCATATCGTTAGGTGGCGCACCGTGACGTAGTAGGCTCGCAACAAGGCATTGTAGCGTTTCCGTTGGCATCTTAGTGATGTGTTGGTCACACAGACTTCGTGCCGACTCGGTGGGGTCAAGAGATACAGCGAACATATTCATTCTGTTCCCTCCCCGCAGTAGTCGCATCGGTTCACAGCCTTTTGGTTGGAACATCCCGAACACAATCGGCATTCCTCGCATGGGTCTGTCATCTCACCGCATTGGTCGCAGAACTCCGATTCCTCGACGAAATCAATGTCCACGTCGTCGTAGCGAATGTCTGTATGTCGAATCACAAAAGAGATTGAAACACCACAGTCGGGACAGGTTGCTTGTCCATCTCCGTCGATGATGCTACCCCACCAATCCATGTCGGCTCGGCCGTGGTCGCATTCCTTGATTGCTCGGAATTTCCGAATGTCAAGGCTCATTCGTCGTCACCTCCACGATAAGCGAGAGCGAACTCGATGATGTTCTTCCAACAGTCGAGGAAGTAATCAATATCTCCCTTCGGGTTGTATTCGTTAATGTCGTTGAGAATATCCTCAAGGGTATATCGCAACTTGTCTTCAATGGCTATGTGGTGTATTTTCTTGTTTGGTTGTGGCTTCATGTTCTGTTCCTCCTATAAATTAACCTATACTTAATAGTATATAAGTGTTTGGGTTGTGTAGTCATCGACCTCGACGACGCTTTTCTCGACGGATAGCGAGGCATGGCTCGCACGTCTTTTTCTTCTTTGAATACATCAAACCGTTACAATCTTTACAACGGGTGAGGTTCTCGATTGTATCGACGAGGGTTGGTCGTCGAATCTTTGAGAACCACGCTGATGAAATCGGCAGTTGTTCCTCGATTAGTGGATGATACTCGGACTGAATGTAATCTCGCTCAATCGGCAACCACGTTCGACCCGACTTATTCACACAATGTTCATGTTCGTATGTTTTACCAACCTCACGTTGCGTTGTGATTTGCCAATCGTAATCTGTGTGTTCTGAAAGATACTTGAGAACAGGTTCGTAGTGACCTTGGAATTTGAATGCTTGGGCTAATTCTGATGTGTCGGTAATCTTGAAGGCTTGGCCCTTTGTGCCTAAGCCACCATACCACTTGATGTAACCACCTTCGACTTTGGTGTAAAGATAGAACTTCTCTCGGTCATCACGGAGTAGTCGCATTGATAATCACCTCATTAAGTCGTTCTGCAATTGTGTTTCCCGCTTGAGCGATTCGGTAGTCATCCTGTTCGATAGCGATTTGATTGATGACCCGAATGGCATCCATGCAAATGTTTGCGATTTCACATGCCTCATTACTCATCGGCATCTTTCATCTCTCCTAAAGTCGTTCCGCAAATGAAGCAGGTCACAACGGGGAATGTAGCGGGTTTGTCCATGGATGCTACCTGCGAAGCACCGATAGCCCAACGAAGCGATAGACTGTTTTCACCGCAATTCTTTCGATTAGGACAGCCCACAGCGTTGCTGTTGCCACCCCATACTCGTGTGCCTTTTGCGGGTGAGAAAATCTTACCTTCAATCACGCAATCGCCTCCAATAGACCCTCATACTCCTGTCGGAATTGTTCTTCTGTGAGTTCATTGACATACATCCAAATTCTGAACACAAACCAACCTGTCTTGAGCGTAGGTTGCATCTCGGTGACAAGTGCCATGATGCCAGGTTGCTCACGATTCTCCCATGAATCAACCAATTTGTCAGCCTCATCTTGACCGAACTCTTCGGCAAAGTCGGTCAATGCCCTGCCTCTCGCATTGTTAATGCCACAGTTGAATAGAGCAAAGTAGTAGTCCATCATTCTTCCTCGCCTCCTTCTGTGGGAACGAACTTAAGCACATACTTGTTGTCGATTTCCTTCCACTTGAAAACGTATTTGTTATCAACGATGTCGAGCAATTGCTTTCCTGTCAAGTGCGGGCAGGTTACAGCGAGCATTCGCAATTGAACCGCCTCATCTCGGAACGATTGAACAAAGTCCCTCGCTCGGTGTTTTAGACAATGATTCACGAAGTTGGGGTGAATCATGATGTCTTTCGGCCATGTGAATCTGATAGTAGTCATTCTTCTTCACCTCGCAAAACCAAAGCGTTGTAAGCATCCGTGAGTCCTTCTTCGATTCCTCGATACCGCAAAAGTTCGTAGTGTGTGAGAATCCAATCTTCGGTCTTTGACCATGATAGCCACCATGTCATATCGACTTGATGGCCGTCCATCTGATACTCGACGGTGAACCAAAGGGTTGTGCCACCGATAACCGAAGCGTATCGGCCCGTAGGGTGGACTTCACATAATTTTGTAAATTCATCATCGGGGCAATCGTGCCACTTCAACTCGACTTCAGCCATCAAGCATCACCTCTTTCGATTGCATCTCTCAAGTCTTTGGTTTGGTTATACATCGTCACCCCAAGTCTGTCGAGAATGTTGAGAATGGCGTTGATGCGACCTTCGATGTTCTCGATGCGGGGCATAGGGTCATCTTCGTTCTTCGCCTGTTCAAGCATATCGGCAACCTGTTCTGATACATCTTCTTTGACCCGACGCAGGAATCGGCTCATGTCAATCTCATCCATGACATTATCCCAATCGTAGTAGCGTAGCACGTCATCCACTTTGTCCTCGATGTCGAGGTTGTAATCAACCCACGATTCGATTTTGGAGTCCATATCGTAGTCATCAATGTGACTCTCGATTCTGTAATCCAAATCCGACGAGTTCTCAATGACGGCTTCGACAATACCTTCAACGTCATCTTCGTTGATGGATTGTCGCATCACTTCTTCGACAATGCTCTCCTTCCATTCGTTCGTAATCGACTCAATGCGCTGTGCAAAGGTCGGGCTTTCTGTTTGTTCTTGTTCTGTGTTTGTTTCTTCGGTGTCCATGTTCTTGTCCTCCTTGTTATTTTACCGTATATTTACCCATATATAAGCGTTACGTTTGGGTAGTCACGCCTCCATTCCTCGATATTCTGTTTCGTCGTCGTGAGCGTGGCCGAATTCGTGCGAAGCCAACATGCGCCACACTTCGTAATCTGGTCCGACCATCTCGACCCCACAATGTCGACAGGTTCGGGTGATGATGTTGATTTCACTTGTCCAAACGTTTGAGTTCTCAATCACATTCCCATCGAGGAAGTATTCATCCCCAAGGCTATCCATAATCTTCTTCATAATCTCTTCATTCATTGTTCTTCGCCTCCAAACAGTCATCGCATTTGCGCTGAATAGATTTAGTAGTCGGTTGTGTGTACTTATTCAAAGACACATAGCGACCACATTCTTGACACCATCGTTTGCTCATTGTAGTCCACCATCCCTTCGCTTTTTGTAGCAATCGACGTGTTCATAGATGAACGCACTGACCATGACGCATAGACGACCTAAAACGGTTTCACCGCATACTCGGCATGAATAATTGGCTTTGCGAATTGATGTCTTGACGTTTCGCTCTCTATCTGCTGTAAATGCGTTGCTCATTCTTCGCCCTCCCGTTGTTGATTGAAACAGTAACCGCATAGGTCATCCGTTCCATAGAATACGAATTGTGCATCATCACATCGACACTTCTGCAATAAACCGTCAATGCGAATAGTCCGTTCGCAGTTATGGTCATAGTATGTCCAATAACCTCCCGTTTCGATTGTGTCCATCCACTTCCAAACACCCGACACTTTCTTCTCTAAGATTGCGGGCCATGAACGGGTTGCGGGGTCGTAACCCTCACGTTCTGTATTTTCGACGAGGATAGTAGTCTCACCCTCAATCCATTTCATGCGGATTGCCTCATAAGCCCAATCCGAATATCTGGATTCAGCATTGTCCTCGACCCATTGTTCATCTCGACCAATATCGAGAAGATACTCTTTGTAGTCATCAAGTGTTCTGATGTTCATTTTTCTTCACCTTGTTGTTTATCAGCGAGTAGGTCGAACAATTCGATTTGTAGCGATTCAAGGTATTTCAAATCATGAGAGCCGTACCCGCCATGTTCCATGCTTTGCTTGAGGTTCGCAATTTTACTTTTCAACAAACCGATTGTTTTTTGTTCGGGCGTTGGTTCGGTCTTGACAACCTCTTCGACGTGTTGTAATATCTCGTGATGTCCTAAAGCACGAATCGCATCAACGAAGTCGTCTTTATCATACGCATCCATGTGGATTACTAATACAAATTCCCTCATTCTTCTTCACCCCAATTGTTGTCTTTGGTCAAGTTGTAGTCGGTGCGCTCGACAGGCCAAACGGAAACCGAGAAAAGTCTGTCGTCGGAATGACTCATTGTATGAGTCTTGATGTACCATGCGGGTGTGATTTTGCAGTTGCGAAATCTTGTGTATTCCATCTTCTCCATTATCTCATACGTTTTACTGAATGTGAGATTGACCCATTTGCTAAGGTGAGGCGTGAGGCGCATCAACATGGAGTAGCGAACCCCTTTGTTACGCTTGAGCCGTCGCATCTCTTTGAGAGCCGATTCGCTGTCCTCATAGAGAACCCAATCCGAATCTTCATCATGGTTGGTGCTGAATGTAATGCCTTCGCTCATTCTTTCACCGCCTTGTTGGTTTTTACTTTCGCGGACTTCCATCGGGCAACACCGTCGATAATGCCGACGAATTGCCATTTGGTCGATGATGGGTAGCCCCATTCGTTCATGTCTTTGTTTGGTATCTGTTCTTGTTTCTTTGTGGTCATGTTCTTGTTCCCCCTGTAAATTCTCCTATGTTTATGAGTATATAATACTATCGGTTGTGTAGTCAGTCCTCCAACTCCCACAATCCGAAGTCGCCATTTGAATCCCAACCCCAACGGGTATTTTCTGGATATAGTGTATTCTCGACCATCCATTTTTCAGCCTGTATGGTGAGCCATTCTAAAGCCCTCATGTCATCCTCGTAGGCGGGTGTGTAGGAGAATCCATGCTCTTTGGCTAAATCAAGTAGTCGGTATGCGGTATATTCGCCCTGTACTACATCAGATTGCACAAAGCATCCTATGTCGCTCTTTTCGTACTGTGCCACTTTGGATGGCAAATCTTCATCGTGTCGCAAATAAATCCACTTCATTCTAACAACCTCCGCATGTTTTTCACGTCAAGCCCCCATTCCTCTAATTGGTCGAGAACCTCTTCTGATAATGAATAGATGCCGTCGTAGTCCACGAGAACGCCTTCGTCGAACCATAATCCGCCTTCGGCATAATATCGCTCGCCCGCACTTTCCGCATCGTACTGTTCAAATGAACCGTATTGACTCTCTTCGTTGAATGAAACATGGAATCGCATCGTCACCTTTTCGGGTTCTGTCGCACCCCATGAACCGATATGGTTCACCCATAGCACCTTGTCAAATGAATTTTTCAAACTTCCTTCTGTAATAATCCCCATAGTAGTCACCATTCCTGTGCGATAAATCGCTCTCCGTCAATGTCAATGAAGGTGGTTTCATCTGACACTTCCCAATTGTTTTCATGTTCTGAACCGTAGGCTAAGTTGTATTCCTCGATGTTTTTGTATTCGGTAAATTCGCTATCTATGCCGACGACATCTAATTCCATGTCGGGATATACGTCTTCAAAGTATTGCCACAACGCCCAAAGACCTGCCGACGTGAAACTGTCGGGTCGTCGAGCGTTAAAGTAATGCTGAAAATCTGCGAAGTTGATTGTTAATCTCATTCATCTCCCTCCAATGTAGTCCCGTAGGTTTCATACCCATCATCGGCTATTTCCCAATGAATCTCATCGCCAAATTCCTCGATGTTCTTTAGGGTAGTGTAGTCGGGCATTCGCATTCTAACCTTGAAGTATTTCGCCTGTTCATACAGACCTTCTTCTGTCAATGAGAGAAATACTCTCACCCGTTGGTTGTTCTCGTATTCTTTTTCTATTGCATAAGCAAACCATATTTTTGTATATTCGTTCATGTTCTTTGTCCTCCTTTTTGTTTTGTGTGTTTCGGCTCTCCGCCTCTATATTCTCCTATACTTAGTAGTATATAACTGTTTCGGTCTTGTAGTCCGACTCATTCTGAATCCTCCATCTCTTTGCGAATAATCTCTTTGCGAACATTTCGCAACATCGTCCATAATACCATCTGCAACTCATCGCAGTATTCTTCAATTCGATTAGTCTTCATTCTGAATCCTCCTGTTCCCGCCAAAGATTCTCAAGTTCATCGTCGAGCAAAATCTCTAATCTGTGATGCGCTCGCTTCAATCGGGATTCATCCGTTATGTATTGGTCAGATACCAATGCTTTGTCCACATCGAATAGTAGTCGCAAGAGAATCCTCTCTAAACAAGTGGCTTTTTCCGAATACATATTTTGACGAAGTTTTGTGGCCTCGTGGTCTTGTTTTTCTTCCTCATAGTGTTGCCAATGAGCCATAGCCATTTTGCGCCAATCCTCAATAGTAGTCGGTTTCCAATCGCTCATACTAACAACCTCCGATAGTACGCAGAACCCCATTGGCGTTGCCAATAGCCCGTAGTCTTACCGTAACTGTAAATGAGAATCCGCTTGTGTTCATAAGCACCCAATCCGAAATGCCATGAATCGAGAGCCTCTCCGCTTTGGTTGCGTATTCTTGAATCATGTCTGATGTCGAGAAATACGTCGCCCTCTTTGTTCTCGTAAAAAGCGCATACCATCTGTGACATTCGGTAATCTCGACCACCCTTGTAGTTTTCTATCGCTCGTATTGCATAATCAATGTCGCCTTTGAAATGCTGTGTCAGCAACGACAATGTTTCTTCTGTTCCTTTTCTTGGTTTCCAATCTATCATGTTCTTTGTCCTCCTATTTACTCCTATCATATACCCCTTTATAAGTCTTTTGGTTGTGTAGTCACCTGTTTTATTCTGGATATTTGATGGATTTTGGTTATGCGATGCCGACGATTTTTAGTCCAATCGTGGATTTGACCTGCTCTCACACATAACACATGAGAGGCCGTTTCGACGAGGAATATACCCCTCGATGGCAAGTAGTCGAATAAACTCTTTACGGTTTTGGCGGGATAGAGCCGATGCTTTTTCATCTTCTTGACCTTATCCGTAGTAGTCATTTTATGACCTAAGCGTATGTACGCCTCATGAAATTCAATCTGTTTTCTATCGACCACAGTAGTCTTTTTCCAACCGATTTCAGCCATCGCTGTCCAAACGTTTGTCATATGCGTACCTTTGCGATAACTCCGACCCCGAAGGGCGAGTAGTCCGTGAGCCTGTTCGTATGGTATGCCCGTCGCTATGGCGAGAGCCTTGACGGTGCAATCGTTCGATTCTTTCCATTTTTTTGAGCGTTTGTTCACCTTCTCAAATAATTTAGTAGTCACTTTTCTCACCACCCTACAACCTGTGATTTTGGGACATGAGGGATTTTCAACGCTTTGCATATCTCTCTATCTAAATCTCGATGTGAATTTATTTCTCCGTTCACCCATTTTATCAGTATAATCTCGTTAGTAGTCATTCTATCACCTCATACCAAACTGCTGTCCATCCAGTTGATAAATTCGTTTTAGAAAATTGTTTTAGTAGTCCACCACATTTAGGATTCGCACATCTGAGAGGTTTTTCGTATTCGGGAACACCATGCACAACCCTAATAGTCTTAGGTTGGCAACCGTGTGGGTAAAGTGGGTTGGGGTCGGGGCAAGTAGTCATAGTTCCACCTCGCTGTTGTCGGCTAAGTAGTCCCGATATTGTTCTCGCTGTTCGGCTGTCATAATCGAGAAGAGAAATGCAATCTCCTTAGAATTCTCTTCTCTAATTATCTTAATCAAATTTTCCAATTGTCCTATTTTCTTTATCAAATATGTTCTCATGTTTGTTGTCCTCCGTTTTTGTTGTGTGTTCTAACGAACCTGTAGTCGGTTTCCATAGCCATTTTGCGAAGCCGTCGATGAATTTCATCAGCATCGCGTCTCTTGTCATATTCTTGACTTCGGAAAGTTTTGAAACGCATCGGGCGAATTGGTCTTAACCATATCTCAGCGAGTTCTTGCTTCAAGCCATCAAGCCAATTGTCCCATTCTTCTTGTGTTTGTACTATTTCCATGTTCGGTTCCTCCTACATATATCCATACATATACCCCTATTTAAAGGCTTTGGTTGTGTAGTCAGGTGAATTTGTATCTTTGGGAAGCATCGACAGCCACCCCAAATCGTTCCGCAAATCGAGCAGTAGTCAGGCATTCCGTTCAGCCTCCTTCATGAATGAGCCGTTACAAATCTCACCTATCTGTAGTCTGTCCATCTCTTCGGCCAACGTTTCTTCAATCATCTCTTGAGATTCAAGAACCAACTCAAACAGGCGTTGTAGTCTTTCCTGTTCTGTCTTAGCCGTTCCAAAATCCCCGAAGATGTAGTCGTCGATTTTTTCTCGTATGTGCATCATGCTCTCTTTGACTTGGATGGTGATACTATCAGCAACGGATTTATGTTTGGTGACGTATCTAATCCAATCCACAGTAGTCATTTTTCGTATATTTTTCATGTTTTGTCCTCCTTTTCCTTTGGTGGAATAAAGCCCGCTTGAATCAAGCAGTAGTCGCAAGGCTCATCTCGATGCTCGCAGGTTCGGCAAATCCTATCTATCACCCATACCATGTAGTCAAGCCCCCATATTGTCGTAGTAGTCATCATCCCAATCGAATCGCCAACGTGGGTAGTCCATGCTCGCCCTCGCCTCAACGATTTCTGTTGAATCACCGCATTCTTCACACCAAACCCACATATGGGCTATCCATGTGCATCTGTGAGCAAGGTGGACAACATCAACCACGATGTCGGTAGTCGGCAACTTCGCCCCACAATCGCATTTTTCCGAATGCTTGGATGCGACACGCTTCAAGTAGTCTATGTTGATGTGAAATTTATGACTCGTCATAGTAGTCCGTCCTGTACTTTTTTCTTGATGACAGCGTACTCCGTACCGTGCTTGACACCCAAAATTTGTTTCTCATAGATTTTATGCACAGTAGTCACCGCATCGTGCATAGTTTTGTGGATGCTGTAAGTGTTGGTGATACATTCAGACGAAACATGCCGACTGAACGGGTAGTCCGAATCTTCTGGATAACTCATGACGATGTAAATGTAGTCGCTCATTGGTTAGCCTCCAAATGGTCTTTGACATCTTGTAGTCCGCAAAGGCAGATGTCCTCAAAGTGGAATGGTGCGTGAGGTCGCCATCGTAGTCCGCATACATCGCAGGTGATGGTGATGGTCGATGGTCGCAATTCTTTGTAGTCGCTCATTGGTTGGCCTCCGTAGTAGTCGAGTGGTTGGATAGGTCTTGCATACGTTCTTTCATGCACTTGAGGCAGAAGTAGTCCACACCATGTCGAATGTCGGTGTTGTGAAATGCCTGTTGAACGGCAACCTGAAGGGTCTTGCCACACCAACCACATCGGGGTCGGAAGTAGTCCGCACCGAAAGCACCATCGGGGAAGAGGTTGAAGTCACGGCTCATGACAGCACCCCATAGAGAAGTGTGTTGCATCGGTTACACTTCGGAACCGTATTCGATTTAATCCTAATGCGGTTTGACCCACACTTAGGGCATTTGATGTTCTTCACTTGGTAGTCTTTGTTCATGTCGGGTATTCTCCTGTTTTGTCTCGGCTCTCCGCCTTACTTAAGCATATATTTAGGGGTATTTAAGCCTTTCGGTCTTGTAGTCAGCGACTACGGATGAGCGTTTTTTCTGGCTTGGATTCGGCCTTATGTAGTCTTTGAAACACAGGTCTTTGTAGTCCCGCCAAATTTACTCGTTATTAGTAAGTATGACGCGCGTAGTAGTCCGTAGGCTGGATTTTGAGAGGGGCGAATTGTAGTCTTGATTTTTAATTTTTAGGGTGGCCTAACAATTTCAACAGTAGTCTTTTTCTGTAAAAGACTTAGTGTAATTGTAGTCTGAAATCATTTTTTCGATACCGTCAGTAGTCGCAAATTCTTTGTTATTAAGTAATAAGGAGACTACAACAGTGACTACACAGCATCCTCGCAGTATGTCTTGTAGTCTAATTTTTTGGACCAAAATCAACTAATATAGACTCGGAGGCGAGCAGACCCATTTTTCCGACTACAAGAGGTACTGCGGTCTATCTGGGTAGTCTTTGGGATTTATGATTTTTCGGACTACTACGGAAATTCGCAGTATAGCGGGTAGTCGATTTTTGGCGACCAAACGCTCGACCCCTACATTCGGAGGCCGATGACCCCGATTTTGCGACTACCCCAACTACTGCGTGATGATATTGTAGTCTTTTCGTTCTTATTAAGTAATAATGACTACACAGAAAATTATTACTTATTAAGCCGACTACCACGACTACTACGAAAAATTTAGGTTGCCCTAAAGACTACCACGACTACTTATACTAATTATTATCATAGAGGTGGCGACTACTATCCCTACTGACTAC
>CAACVD010000016.1_pt2 | contig 63892 bp, 75 predicted proteins | sample 2381771 | NCBI WGS metagenome assembly CAACVD01 (sample SAMEA5211965, study PRJEB30684) | marine metagenome | biome: Marine; feature: Epipelagic; material: Water | collected 2015-10-15 | depth 15 m
CAAGAATAATAAATACAAACATGATTTTCTCCTTTATATATGAATATGTTATATTGTTTACTATACTTATCTTATGCCATTTTTCGTAAGAAAATATAGGCTAAAAAACAGCCACCTACGTGGTCCTGTTTTTTGCTGTACTCTTCTCTTCATCGAAGAGTACAAATGATAGTTCCAAATGCATCATCATCCGTATTCCCAGGAATTTTAAATGGTGCATGTTCGTCCAAAAACCACGCCTCCACAACTTGATGTCCAATCTCTCGATTGAGACCAAATGAAGTGGATTTGCCTTTTGGCACACTCACTAACCATCGCACCACTTTCCCACTTTCCTCTTCAGTAATACCATTTAAGTATCCAGCATGGATTTTGCTACCGCTATCAAGTACAGCGATAGGATACTTGTTTGGTTCACACTCTAAATCAGACATAGCGTAGAACGCTTTTGCCCAAATTCGATTCACCATACTTTTACGAGCGGCAATCGAGCTGTCAAACACATCAGCAGCTTGAATAAATTGAGCGAGAATATTTTCTCTCATCTTTTCAAGATCTGCATATTCCAAATCCAATACTTTTCGAAGTTCCGAATCCATTCGTACACTTGGCTTTGCAGCCTGTCGTACAAAAGAGTAAACGTTTCTACGAAAGTTTCCCATTAATTCTTTACCCATAAATACCTCCTTTGTTAATAGTTCCTATGAGTATATACCTTATGACGTTTTCTAATTTAATATTTGGGTTTTAGAATTTGGTTAGCCGTAAAATATATAAGCTAAAAAAGTGGGGAAGAGGTTCAAGCATGCCAGCTTTTCCTTCCCCCGTGGTCTCTTGACCCGGTCACTCTGATTAAAATAAAGAGCTACAGATATGCCCGTACCAATAGGGCATACCTGCGAAGTTATACAGTACTGAATGTACTGTGCTCATTTTCACGATAGTCGCACTTCTCCGACTATCAACGCATCGCAATATTTTTCACAACCCGCGAGGGGGTCGTTCGAGGCTTTAATTAGTTACAACGCTTAGCCTAGTATCTTAAGATACTCTTGAACTCTAAAGAGCTCTTTCCGATACTTTGCCAAATGGCGTCGTAGTTTTTGATTAGACGGATCTACTAGTAGATCTTCCTTTAGTTCTTCGATCTTTGCCTTAAAGATCTCTTGATCTTCAAGGGCAGCTTTCCTGCATTGTTCAACTGTAATCATGATTTCTCCTTTAAGTGGGGGGTTATATACAACGACCTGCTAGAATCGTTTCAGAACTACATCCGGAAATGCCTGCTTCTTTTTCTAAATAATCCGCACCAATTAAGCACGCGCCAAACAAGCCTACTATGGTTAGAATAATAAAGAACTCTGCTATCATTGTTTTTGTTTCATTTTTCATATTTACTCCATGGGGAAAATAGAGAACGGGTTAGGTTCTCTGAGGGTATATATCTTATGCCACTTTTTGCCCATTTATTGAGAATAAGGGTACTACATGTTATATTAGAAGTACCAAAAAAGAGCCTCAGCAAAGATACTGGCCAGTAATTAATCAATACTGGAGATTAAATGATTGAACTATGGAGCAAGATTTCTGCCTCCAAGCAGGAGTCTATTAAAAAACTTGTACACAGAAAACACTGGAAACTACTATTTCAAAGGTATGGAAGCCTGTTAGACATCTCGGATTCTAAAGAAGCTAAGACTTTTGGCAAAGCAATGCTAGCCTGTAACTTCAATCCTATAGACATTACTACTAGCGAAAGTGAGTATGAACATGATAAAAACTACTGGTACGACCCTTCTAGAAAGGTTTACGTACTCCATTTACCCTCAAAAAAGAGGCCTTTTGTATTAAAAAAGAGCACCTGGGAGTCCATGAAAGAGGCCTACAGCAACTGGGATGGCGAACCTGCGAGTGTAAATGAGCTCTGCAGAAAGTTTTCTATGGCTAGAACTACTGTACAAGAGATACTTAGAGCCATGGGAATGACACACGACGGCTCTCTTTGGAGCAATAATCATGCCTCTACAGTATCAGAATCGGAGCTTATAGAAGACCTTTTGCAGAGGAAACTCAACTCAGTTTTAGTAAAATCTGAAAAAATTGAGTGGTCCAGAGTTAAAAAAGATGCTCAAAAATGGCGCCGAGCTGAGTTTGTGGCTGAAGAAATAGGCTTTAGAATGAAGCAATCTGCTGTAAACTACAAGGTAAAAAAGTTAAAATTAGAAGGGGCTAACAGCCCTTTTTCTGTCATTATATCCCCCACAGACTACCATTGGGGAATGTATGGACCCTCCTACACAGATGAGCCATACAATCGTGAAATAGCTAAAAAGAGATTATTTGAGTCGACCCAAGAGCTTTTGAGGAGGATAGTACAGCGTGGAAAACCAGAAAACATAATTTTGGCTCTTGGGGGAGACTCTCTACACTTTGATAACTACCAAAAGAAGACTACTCAAGGTACTATACAAGACTCTGATGGTACTCCAGAAGAAATAGCTTGGAGTTGGGTAGAGCTTTGTAGAGATTATGTTGATTTAGTCCGGCAAGTAGCTCCTGTGAAACTTTTTGTAGTTCCAGGAAACCACGACCGGTTTTCTGCGGTATTTTTAAGGGCTGCTATGGCTGGCTGGTTTCATTCAATCGATAGTGTAGATGTTGTAAAATGTTTAGGACCGCGACAGTATACTAAATACGGAAAATCTATGATAACTTTTATGCACGGAGACATAGGTAAGGTAAAAGATTGGCCGGCTATAATAGCTGGAGAATCTCCTAAGCTTTGGGGTCAATGTGATCATAGATTTATATTTACGGGGCATCTGCACACAGAACGAGAGCTTCCGTCCTTCGGCAATGTCACAGTCTATAGAATGCCTTCACTAGCAGGTACAGATAACTGGCACTACGGGTGTGGTTATAAGTCTAGAAAAGCCCTTGTAGCCTACTTGGTTGATATTGACCAAGGCGTAATATCAACAGAAATAGCCCCGGTGAACTAATGAAACCTATCGTAATTTTTAACAGTAAAATCCCACAGCTCCTAAGTATATTTATAAGTATAGGGGGCATAACTATTTGGCCTTTTATTATATATAGATACTCCGAAGAAGAGGTAAGTGAGTCTCTAACGCGCCACGAAACTATACATATTAAGCAACAAGAAGAACTATTTGTTCTAGGATTCTATATATTGTACGTATACTACTGGCTAAAAAATCTTATCAAGTATAGAGATAGTAGCAAAGCTTATTACGAAATACCCTTTGAAATAGAGGCGTATAGTAACCAAGAAGATGTAGAGTATTTAGACAATAGGGAAAAGCATGCATGGAAAAACTACCGAGAGCCAAAAATAATTAGCTAAAAAGTTGACAGGTATTTTCGAAGTGCCTATATTGTATATGTATGGTGAATTGACTTTGGTTGTTTTTTTGGTTCATAATATACTCCTTTATAATTTAGTGATTAAATATGTTTTCCCTCCTGGCGCTTTCCTCCTTTTGTCGTCGGGAGGGTTTTCATTTATACAAGCTAAAAAAGAATGATGTTACCCCATCATTCTCATTTTCTGCTTATAGTACTAGATAGACTACTCTTTAGTCATCCGGACTAGACTATCTAGATAGTCCTGATAGGCACCAGGGTACCCACCGTATTTTTCATCCAATTGTTTCTTGGATATATGCAAGGCTTTCTTGGCCTGCTTTCTACAAGTCGGGCTTGACCATATATGCTTTTCTAGCTGACTCATGGCACTGAAATTAGAGCCTGAGTCTTTATCGATGAATTCCTGTCCGCAGAATCGACAGGATACAGTTGATTTTTTAGTCTTATCTGACTTACCACTTTGAGGCATGGTGTACTCCGTTTTGGGGGGATAGATAGACCGCGGGAATGCAGTCCGAGGAAAAGAGAAAGGGTACTTTCTCCAAGTAATATACTTATGCCGAAAATATATAAATTATTTACTGACATTAGCACTAATATAGGTTACATTCCTAGCCCCAGGAGTAGGACAAGTGAAGCCAGGAAATATTATATTTGTTTATCTAGTAGATGGATCTCAAGTAATTGGAACTTACCTGAGAGAGGATAGAGGATTCTTTTTATTTGAAGAAGACGGTAATGTTATCGGCTTAAGATCTTCTAGCATCAATACGGTAGTAGACACTGGTAGGAAAGCGGAAGATGTAAAACCTCTAAACCTAAAAGATAAAAAAGAAGAAGAGGATGAGCCTACTGAAATAATACCAGTAAAGTCATCCCCTAACTTGTCTGTCCCTTCTCGAGGAAGGCTACATCTATGAGTCTTTTTGTTTCTCTGTAGAAGCTTGTTTTGACTCCATCTCTTCTATTCTTAGTTCTAAGTATTTTGCGGCTAGTCTTAGCACTTCACACAAGCGCTCTCGTACCTCGCTCCAGCCCATGTTATTCAGTGGATGGTAACTCATCACTGTCCTCCTCGGCATTTTCAATAAAAAGTTTGTGTAATATTTTAGCTCTTTCGTATTTTGCTCGACTACTAGAATGGTATCTCTGTTCTTTTTCGTTTGGGGGATAGAACATTATCTGCATAATAGAATCATCATCATCGGCCATATCTCTGGCCCTTTCTAAAGTAGTAACTACCAGGGTATTTGCAGAGTTTATACACAAGTCCTCGGGGTACACTAAATAAGAGATTAGGGGTATTGAGTTCATAGATTCCTCAGCAGCATTTACTAAATCTTCTTCAGCGGTAGTTAACAGCTCTGCTATTTCTGGGTTATTCTTTAGGAATTTTTTCTTAGTATAGGATTCTATTTCTATCAGAATTAGCCTATAGGATAAGTATAAAATACTCTGGACTAGGATCGTTAAGAATCCATAATAAATCCAATCTTCAAAAAACATAAGTTTTCTCCATGTTAAAAGTTAAAAAGAAGGGTAGCATACGACGCTACCCTTCAACTCACAAGATTCTAGATATATAGCTCGTAATAACGAGTTATTTATCCAATATCTTTATCATCCATGATCTTTCTCTGCCACTTCCATTTCAGCTTTCCAATCTTCCAATTCTGCTGAAATAGCATCCATAGCAGAAAGATCTTCACGTCTCTGCTTTTTCAATTTAGAGATGATTTTGTCTTGTGCTTTACACTTATCCTGGAACCTATCAAGTTCCTGAGACAAAGAATCAACTGTTGTCTGAAGTTTTTCGTTCAGATCTGAGAGGTCGTTTTGACGTTCTTGGAGTTTGTGCATAACTACTGGTGCAACGGCTTTTACACCTGCTTCCATCTTATCCAAGATAGATTCCGTAATCTTAGCAGAATGTTCCAACTCTCGCTCTTGACAATCACCGAGAAAGTTCAAGATGTCTCCGAGACTTTCGTGGGCTTGTTCTTCACTGATTTTACCAGCCAAGGTCTGAACCACAGACACTTGGGCGAGCGCTACTTCTTTAAGAACACTCAAGGAAGTCAATGCCCACTTTTCAGTGGATTCAATGCCGGTTACCCACAACTGGGAATCAGCATTTTCTTCCCCTGCTTTGAAGCCTCTACGATAATCTGCACTCTGAACGTTTCCACGGTTGCGACGACGACGGCGATTACGACGACGTTTTGGTTTCGCTACACCGTTTTCTTCTGGGTTAGGGTTAGTATCGGGTGATGACGAGCTACCTTCGGCAGCTCCATTTTTAGGATTATATCCCATGGCGTACTCCTATATGTTGTACAAAAATGAATACTCTGAAAAACCATTGGTTGTAAGTTCTTCAGCGTAATATACTTATACCGTTTTTTACCGTATTTTTTACCGTAAATACACAAGCTAAAAAAGACCATTTCTGGTCTCAATCTACATTGTAGATTATCTAGAATAATCGTGGGGATCGAACCTTACGAACCCACAATCATTACAAGTATACTCGCACCCTGAAGGACTTTCGTCGGTAAGAGTTTCGTCTTCATGAGTGCAGTGAATGGGACAATCGTATGCGTATACTTCAGTACCAGTGTCTGTGTCGTACCACATTAATCTAGTCCAGTCCTTATCTTCAACTGCCATGTAGAACTCTTCGGGCTCTATGTCATCGGAATATCCGACGTCCTCGTTTAATAATTCTCCGGAGTGGTTTACAAATTCTACCACAACGAAGAAAGCGAAATTCAAAGACATTATCAAATAGTCCTTCGAAAGCTTTGTCGAGCTCTTTGTCCATTACTTGTCTAATACTCTGACTAGAGCGTCAAGTTTCTTAGTATCTAAAGCAGAAAATGCTTCTACGCAAGAAAGTGCCATAGTTTTAAAATCTGGCACAGCTCCATCATGAGCGGCAAGGTGTAGGGCTACTAATAATCTTCTAGTTAGAACTCTGCCGTGGTGTTTAATACAATTTCTAATTTCTCTGTCAGACCCATCTATAAAAGTTTGGGCTACTTCTTCTGCGAGAAGTCTTGGTGTTTTTGCTGCAGTTTGCATTGCATGCTCCTATATGTTAAAATACTCCATTCACAAATAATGGAGGTGAATATGTTACTAATGTTTTTTATTGGTTGTATCGGATGCGGATCAAAAGACGAGGACAGCTCTGTGCCAGTCCCGGAAGAGACAGCTGCTCCAATACAGGAATCTGAAGATACTTCTTCATCTGAAGATACTTCTGAGGAAGAGTCCGAGGACACCTCTTCAGAAAGTTAATATCTCAAGTACCATCTCTAGTGTGGTACCGTCTCTGAGCTCCAGATTCTCTGCTACTATTGAGTCTGGAGCTTTTTCTATTATGGGAAGGCTTCCTATCTGAATACTATCATCTATGTCTCTGTCAAACTCAACTTCTCCCAGTTCCCATAAAGGTGATACGATTGGTCCTACACTATCGAATCCCACATTTACTTCTACTAGTAGGGCCCTTCTGCCGTCTATATCTTCTAAAATAAACCTGGGCCCTTCTGTGCAGTTCTCTACCATAAATACCTTAGTCTTGGTTTTCGACATCTTTATTCCATTCTAGATATTCTTTATAGCTCATTTCTTCTAAGTACACCCAACTACGGTCATCATCTTCAGAGTTTGCTGTTTTTATCAAATCTTTAAACAGATCAAATCTTCTCTTATCTAGATTAGGAAATGACCCCGGGGTCATATACCCAGGAAGCTCCTCTTCTATTGCAAGCCCCGAACTAAGATAGTTTCCTACAAATGAGTAGGAACAAAATTCTTCAGTAGTTTTAATCTCTATATCTACGTTATGTGCTTTAGATAAAGTCTTTAGTCCTTCGCAAGGAGGGCACCACGCTGAGCGAGCTTTAAATTCTATTCTATCTTTTCTAAAAGATTTAACTTCTGTGTCGTAAAAACCCCACTTACTTCCCCACGTCTGCCTACACCAGTTATACCAACTAGTAAATCCGGTTTGGGTCAACGCATCTTCGTAAGCCTTAAATACTTGTCGGATTGTTCTTTTACTTTTATCATATTTATACTCAGAGTCTAAAGTCAATTTATCATTATTCTTAGAAGTCCAAGCTTCCGGCTTACCGGATTCAAACCAGTCAGTAAACTCTCCCTCTAGACCGCCCGAAGTGTTGTCCATTACAACTGCAGGCACAGGTAATAAAGTATGCAATAGCCCCTTCTTTAGGGTAGTTCTGTTGCCGAGTTTTTTCTTAAGATCGGCTGTTCCTGGTCCAGTTATAGTAACTAGATTATAACAATGATTTGGCATTATATATCTCCATATCTAAAAGTTAAAAATATTGCCCGAAGGCCACGCGGCTCAAAAGAGATTGAGCTGCGTGTAAGAAGCCTTAACTTTAGGCTTAGGCTTAGGCTTTTTCATTCTACCTACCCCAATCGGAAGGGGTGGTTTTCTGGGGGGACTTTTTTTTCTTTTACTTTGAACACGACTGTCCCCATGGTCGATACCACAGTCGTGTTCATGGCAAACTCTGCACCATGACATAATAACCTCCTTTGGTTATTTATCTTATGCCGCATTATACTGACATTTTATGCGTTAAAATTAAAAGTTATTGTTCTATAGTTTAGGTACGCAGCATCTATATGATCCGGCTTAGAGTAGAGTCGAGGCCACTTGTGCATTTTACTAAAGTACTTAAACTTAAGCTTAGGGGCAGATTTAGAAAACAAAGTCTTTAAGTCATCTTCAATGTTTTGTATTACAGAAGCTGGAGCGTACTCACTAGTAGTTTCTGCTTCAATTTCTCGCATACCAAAACCTGAACCGCTCCCAGCCTCGTAGTTTTTGTCCTCTATATAATCGTCAAAGATTTTCCTAATCTTCAAATCTAGTCCCCTGTTTAAATAATCTACAGGGTAATTAACTTGAAATATTACTCTCATTTAGCACCTTCTTTTAAAGTGTCTATAAGTTCTTTAAATTTTTCAGGCCCGTTAAGAGCGGCTAAAATTAGCACAACTTTGTAGTTCTGGAGAGTTTCCTCATCTTCATCTACCTCACTGCTAATGTATGCTTCGTGAGTTCCGTCCTCTCGTACTACGAGAGCGATGTCTTTTCTGTCTAATATTAGGACTGTTTGTCCTTCTTTAATTTTTTGATCCATAAATACTCCTTATAAATCTTAGTTACGAGATACAATGTAAGGAACCGGTTGGTGGACTTTCGAGTCTGCAGTATTGACCATGCCGTTGCTAAGCAGGCAAAATTACCCGTGGAGGACGTAGGCTTCCACGGGTAATTTCCATACGTGCGCTGCAGAATGCAGCAGCTAAGTATTGGTGGTTGACTACTGTAGGTAGTCTTTTAAACGTTAACGTTTTAAGGCTATGTGCGCGAACGTCCAGCCATAAGGTTCCTGCTGAATCTATATTTGTGTATTAATATACTCTAGAATATATGAAACATATTTCTATGGCGTAGCTAACTAAGATACATCTAAAAAAGAAAAAGAAGAACCCGGGACCTCGGGTTCTTCTAGACATCTAACAACCAATTGATTAAGGAGATTAACCATGACTGAGAAAGGCCCTTCTCATTCAATTCTAGTATAACATTTACGTAACCCTATTGCGCGAAGTTATGACGAGGGATGTCGCACAGCTGCGAAAATCTACACTATCGACTTAGTGAACTTAGGTGCGGCTTTAGCGCATCGAAGTTCGCGTATAGGACTGGTCGTACGGTGCTGGATTCTTCTTGGGAATCCAGTATCGGCCGGCGGACATGAACTCAAGGGATTCTGATGAAAATTTCATGAATAAACTTTCGAAGAAATGTTTTTCATTAAAATTTCAAGGAATCTTGGGAGCTTCTTGTCAGAAGTCCAAGTCACATTGTGTACTCGCTAGGGGCCAAGAGCCTGGAATTTCTGTAGTCTACGGAAGAACTTCCAGGTGGCTGGCTCCTGAGGTTTTAGCAGCTGATGCGAAATCCTCGTCGTTACTTTCGAGTGTGGGTTATGGTTTAGGTAGTACCTATTCTATGAAGGTGAAACACCCTCTATATTAGCTAAATGTTTATTATTCTTTTTTATCGCATTCAGTTCCCCAAGGACCTGTAGCTTCTGGGTGGTGCATTAAGTACTCTATTATGTACTGCACTTTTCTGTCTTCGTCTAACAGATCTAATTGCTGAAGGTTTCTAATTAGCCTTCCCAATCTAGTTAGACTTGGCAGATTTAATAATCTTTTTGCCATGATATCATGAACGTATTCATCTTCTTCTTTAGCAGACTCTATAGTGATCTCTTCTTCCTGTACAAGTATTTGATCTGTGCTATCTGCAATATCTAGTACTCTGTGTAACTCTTGCATTCGATTGTAGACCTTTGCCTGGGGAAGTCTTCCCAAACTTATTGAGGTCCCCTGGCTACCATTGCCTTTAAGCTTAAACACCATTCTCCAAGACCAGCTATCTACTCTGGATGTTGGGGGCCTGTTAGCATAAGCTGTACTGCCCTTAAACTTAATTGGCTCCGGTCGGGGATTAGAGCTCTCTTCTTTAGAACCCCTATTAGTTGGGATGCCTACAGTGTTGTACTCTGTAGGAGGGGGATATCCGTTCATTAATTCTTTCCATTTATTTATGGCTGTTTCATGGCCATTTCTTGTCGTATTCAGTATAGCAGTCTCGTAATTAAGACTGCTCACAGGGCTAATGCCTGACTCTATGAGAAGCTCCCTAAAGAGTTCTCTGTAAGGGTATACATACTTAAAGGGCATGTGGTACTCCTGGGGTTGAAAGTTTAACTAGTTACGATGTGGTTATGGAATCGCTCCTTCCGTAAATCTACAGTGTCGATTTTAGCACCGCGCGAGGGAGACTTTAGAATACCTGGACATAGCGTAGCGGTTCCAGGTAACTGAAGTCGGGACGTGCGAAAAGCGATCAGCTGGCCCAGATGACGCCAGTCATTCTTGGCCAGCTGGTATCTACCACTGTAAACCTGCCTGAATTTATTCAGGCGGTGTGTTTTAGGGAAGGGGGCGAAGTAGTAATCACTTATTGAGTTTCCTCTTTCTTGTGAATCTTGCTTCTACATAGATGAAACATCTATTGGATAGCTAACTAATTAAAATAAAGGGTGCGGCAGTGGGTGTGACCCCACAACGTCTGTTAGAAGTGTCCATGTCTCAAACATTGCAATGACAGCAATGCCGAAAACCTTCTGGTCGTAATCACAGCCTCGGAGTCCCGGACAAGGGTCTCTCTGCTGTTACCGCATATATGGAATCACGCCGCAGAGTCGAACTGCGCATATCTCGAAGGAGCTTTTCAACACCATCAAAGGATTACCCCTATTATAAGATATGTCACCTAGAGCGTGATAAAAAAGTACACCCGATAGGATTCGAACCTATGGCCGTCCGCTTAGAAGGCGGATGCTCTATCCAACTGAGCTACGAGTGTATAGGGAGAGTGCAACATTCTATAGGAGTTAAATGCTGCTTTCGAATTTCACTTAGAAATCCACCGGTGCATATTATCTTAGAGTTTTTCATCTTATAGACTATCTCCCTTCACCGCTCATTTTTTCCTCTTGTCACATTACTAATGGAGTCGCTCCCCAGAGGAAGGGGCACGTGGAACGAGCAGTACCTTGAGGACTGCGCGCAAACCGATGTGACTACCAGTTCTATATAAAAAAACAGGTAAACAACAATACTAATTGTTTACCGTAATTTTCTTATAACACCTTTTTAATTTTTTTTCACGGCAATACGCAACTATCTCCATCGCAAAATTTATCATCTACTTCATGAGTATTTCCGGTAAGTAAAAGCGGATTTACTTTAGAGGCCCTTTCCAGGTACTCTTCCTCAGTTATACTTTCATAAGGAGCCTGGACGTATCCATGCTCTTTAAGTGGGAGTAGACTTATAGATTTTAATTTGCTATCAAAAAATTCAAGACAAGTAACAATGTCTTTTCTTTCCGACTTGGAAAAAGTCACAGTGACAGATACTTGATTATCTGCCCACCAATGTTGCATCTCGGCAGCATTCATGAACTGTTCAAAGATAGTAATATCACTTTTACCTTTACTATAGAACTCTTCTTTAACTGGAAATTCTACTACCACACTGCTTTTTGGTGAATAGGAATAAGGCTCTACAGGATATCCAGCATCTTTAGCTGCTTTAACTAGAGGACTGTTTTTCTGTAGAGTAACCCTTCTTATGTAGAACTTAGAGTGTGCATAATGTATACCAGAAGAAGCTCCGCACAAGAGAGATACAGTGCCAGATGGCTTAACTGACGTAGTCTTGATCGAGCTTGGGACACACAGCCACTCGCTGTACCACTTGTCCGCCCTCTGTATGTACCTGTATCCTTCATTACAAAACTCCGTGAAAAAAACATGTCTCCCAAACTTAGCTATAGCTTGAGTAATTCCCGACATAGAGCACCCAATTCTACGGTTTCTTAGCATCACTGCATTAACCCTTGGATCATGCGTAGGTATTAAAGTAACCGTCTTTGCATACAAGTACGCAAATTTTAGAGTTTTCTTATAGTCATCTAAATTTTCGTGATGAGCTGGAAATGTCTCAACGAGACAGCACAGCTCAAAGCTTTCAAGAGTTTGTTCTGAGCAGGGGTTGCAGCCCATTGCCCTCTCATCTTTATTATTAGGCGGATCAGCTAATCTACCAAACTTACGCATGGTGTCTAGCCAAATAATCCCAGGCTCACCATTATCAGCGATCCTGTCTTTTAGGTGAGAGTAGTCCATACCCACTTCCCCAAAGACACTATTATTGGAAGCCCATCTATGGGTTCTAAGGGGATGACCTTCTATACGTCTTTGAAGTACTGCAAAGGCTGGGTCTTCTTTAGAAAGCTTTTTAAGGTCTTTCTCCCATTTCTTTAGTTGTGTAGGATCTTTAAGGTTAATAAAATCTTCGTCATTAGCGTTACTAAACATAATTTCGGCAGTTCTTCGTACTCCCCCGGCTACGACGCATCTTCCTATTAGATTAAAAATATCTACTATAACTTCGCTATTAATCTTTTTACCTACATGACAAAATAAAACTTTTGAAACAGAGATAATCATCTGCTTTAAAGGTTCTGGCCCACTAGCAGTACCTCCAAACCCTTTTATAGCAGAACCTTCTGGTCTTATAGCTGAGTAGTCAAATTTAGGCAATGCACATTTACCTACGAAAGCACTTAGAAGCCTACGTAAGGCTTCCACCCAACCCTCTCTACTATCCTCTATAGTAAAAACATCTTTAGTCGCTAATTCTGGCGACTCTATAGTTATTGTGCCTGCACCCTTACAGTCTCCGCCTACGCCTACGCCAAGCATAGACATGTCCATTAGGAAACAAAATGGAGCTGCAAAATCTACAGCGATATCTTTTGTGGAAACGAATCCACAATTGTTCAGAGCTGCAGATCCTTTAAGGTACATAATATCTGTACCCATTGCCCAGAGCCCTCGGCCGGGGGGCAAAAACTTGAAGTCCCACATTCGGCGGAACATCTCTTGCGCTGAGGCCTGAGCTTTTCTATCGTTCCACGGTAATCCAAACCGCTTGCAGTGAATCTTTTGAACGTTGTAAACGCCCTCCACTACTCTTCTAACAGTCTGCCACCACTCTTCGGTTTCCCCATTAGGGAGAGGTCTTGCGTATGTACGTTTGTATACAAAGTACCCTAATCCGCTAAAACCCCAATCTGGTTGGTGGTTTCTGTAATCTTCTAGAAAATTTGAACTTAGATAGAATGATCTAATGTTCAAATCTCCAGTGTTAAAAAATTCTAGCATATTTTTCCTAGTTGTCTTGTACCAGCCTTAAAACAGGTTTTTTGGCTGGGAGGTTGTTTGGGGGGTTATCTTGAAAATCTAGCTCATCCAGAACTAGTTCTAAAGTAGTGTCTACTTCTACTCCTTCGGCTTTCATAGTTTGAACAAATGCGGCCCCTAATAAGGCTACAACGTTATGCCGATCTTCTGCTTTGCACAAATACATTTGCACTAGCTCAGTTAGTTCTTCCATGAACATCCTACTCGTTTTCCCTTTGCATCCAGGTGTTTGATCTTCTATCCCATTCATATCGTATACTCCCTTCGCCCTTACTTCTCGGGCGGGTAATAGTTTGTACGCTTTTCATTAACTCATGGAGAGCAATATCGCCATCATCATGAAAGGTAAAAAACACAATAGCATCATCCCAATCTGGGGAAGACGCTACCAGCAAGCTGTACCTGACAGTCTCACCTCTAAAGACAACGTTATTTTGTCTTAGGCATTTATATACTTCGTTACTGCCTTTAACGTCTAGTGTATCTCCTGTTCTAGGAAAATACGTTGTAGGACTCAATGATCCTGTTCTACCTCTTCTTGCCATTAATCCTCCTATATGTTAATGTTCTTATAAGGTAAATAACTTATGTCAGTATAACCTAACTATTTTATAGGGAGTTAAATTATGTACAAAATAAATAAATCTATTGTACTTAACGGATCTACAGTATCGGCTTCAAGCGCATTTACCTCTTCTAGAAAAAATATAGAGTATACTAAGAGGGCTCAAGAAAAAGCCGCTAGCCGAGAGCAGTATAGCCAAGCTTCTGTTTATAATTTAGCTAAAGTAGTAAGCTCACAAAAAAATTATCAAGTAGAACTCTGGGATTCTATATCTACAGGAAATGCTACAGATTCGCTCTTTACTGCCGTTCGATCTGCGTGGTCTGATAGAAAAAATCATATTACTCCTTGACTGTACGCACAATTGTGTATACACTCTAAAGCATGAGTAATAACGATATAGAAAATGCTTACAAAGAAATGCTTAAAGATTCCGGAAAAACTTCTAAAGAAGAAAGTGGTTCGGTTTCTGCAGCTAGATCTTTAGCAGATGAGCTAATAGACACTGTAGGAGAGCCTGCTGAGATTAGGAAAAAGCTTACTTGTCCTTCGTGCTCAGGAACAGATTTTACTGTTAGATCTTCTATGGGATCTTCTAGGGTAAACGTGTGTGTTACTTGCCACACTAAGGTGTACTCTCAGAAGAAAAAGTCTATGCCTACAGTGGTTAAAACTCATAGCCAAGGAAAGGGACGAGGGCCTTACTACTCTGCTAGCGGCCCTAAAGAAAAGCCTAGTAAGTACTCTCCGAAATTTAAACTAAAATCAAAACAAAGGAAAAAAGATGACTAGAAAATCTGTAAGCTTTCACGACGCCCCTCCTTCAGAGGAAAGCACTTCTAAATACAAAAAAGCTATTATGGATGCTAAAAAATCAGAAGCCGCCAAACCCCAAACTAGGCCTACCCCTAGATTTGATCAAATGGGCGCATCTTGGCAAGAAAAGCAACCCCAAAAAGCTTCAGAGTTTTTAAGCGAAACTACTAAAAGTCAGCTCAAATCTTTAGCAGAGCTTAATAAAACCCAGACAGATACTAATGAAAGTGCTACTGAAGAAACGCCTGAAGAGGAGGTGTCTGCTGGAGTAGAAGAAACTCGAGAACTTAGTGAAGAAGAAAAAATTAAGGTAGCTGTAGAATCTAGAGTATCGTCTTTAGATATTGGGCAATACATTATGAGTGGGGTAGCTACTCAGACGGTTCCGGTAATCCCAGAAAAGCTAGTTGTAGTCTTCAGGACTATCACAGATGCAGAGGAAGTTTATGTAGATAAAGTTCTATCTATGGAAAAAGATATAACTAGTAGGCAGTTTGTTAGAAGAAACAATGAGTACGCTTTGGCAACTCACATACACTCTGTAAATGGGCATAAGTGGCCACAACATATTAAAGGGGATGACGAAGTAGATCTAGAAGTTATGGAAGTTAGGCTTAGGCATGTTAGAAAACTTAGTTCCCCTATTTTTAACTTACTTACAGATAATTTAAATTGGTTTCTGCAAAGAGTCCATAAGGAGTTGACCTTTGAAGTCCTGGGAAATGGATGAAGACTCCTCTAGGTTGGGCTCGAGCCAACTTAGTATATCAAAAACTAAGTAAAGTACCTAAGTACGGTTCGCTATTGGAGTCTATGTGTTTAATGCTTTGGAAAGAATTATTAGACATTGATGTAGCTCAAGCAAGGGCACAAGCTCAAGCAGCTTTAGGGGGTAAAGAAGCCTCAGAAGCTTTTAAAGATTACTCAGGATTAGTATTTAGAGAAAAACAAAATAAAGAAAAGTCTAAGGACATTATGCAAGAACGATTTGAAAAAGTTTCTAGAATGGGTCCTATATCATTTGAGCCAGTAGAATTAGTTAAAGCGCGCAGCGGAACATTACCAAGAGTAAAGAGGAAAATATGAAAATTATAGCATTAGTAGAAGTACATCCCTTATCGGGTGGACCCTCCTTTATAACGGCAAGAGTGCAGTCTGATTCCGGAGAATTTGAAATGCCTTTATCTCCAGAGCAGGCAGAAATAGTTCTTAGGCATTCTGCCCCTGTTTCTCAGGAAATGCAGGAGAATGATATGTTTAATGAAGAGGCAGATGAGCTGGAATACCAGACCTCTCCCATTAATCAGCCAGTAAACTCGTTCCCTATAGACCTTGACCCTGATGCTCTAGTCTTAAAGGCTTCAGGAAATCCAGAACCATTCTTTGACAACAACCAAGAGTACTATGATGACGACGAACTTTGATACTCAGCTTGTTAGAATTGAGCACAAATTAAATATGATTATAGAAGCTATGCAGACAGCAGGTCTTATGGTAAATGATTTGCCCAGTTTAAAGGGTATCCAGGAAGATAATTGTCCAGTATGCAAAGATCAAAATGAGCTTTTAATAGATTACGATAATGAACGAGTCTGCCTTGCTTGCTCTTGTCAACTACCCATAACTATAACTAAAGGCATATCACAACTAATGGAGGCCCCAGATGCCAGTACAAGTAAGAGGAACTTTTCAGAACCGGGAACAGGAGAAATACCATCCAACACTTCGGAAAAAAGTTCTAGCAACAGCTGACGTAGCAATTCAACAAGTTCAGTTAGTAGACAGCAAAGGATTAATTAGATCCGTAGTTTTATGGAAATGCGGAACTGACGTTCTTTATGCTACTACTATGGACGGTCTTTTTGATGAATCTAGACGAAGAACTGCTCCCTCATGGATTTCAGATCAGATCTCTTCTGTAGAAGAATCTTATGATTCTAATGGAAACAAGAAGGTGCCCTTTAGTACAAAATTCCATATTCCAGAAACTGAAAAAGAAGATTTGGAAGAAGATACCCCTTCATTTGTACAGAAAGGATAAAGCAATGAAAGACGACAGAATTATTGTGAGAGTAGATTCTGTTCGCAAAAAGTTTATTAAAAACTACGCTGAGAATAAAAATCTTACAGTCTCTAAAATATTTAGAGACTGGATAGATTGGCTTCAAGAAAGGACCCTTAAGCATGAATCTAGAACCTCTAAAGAAATATCTAACGACAGAAAAGATACAGATACCCCGCCAAACGGTACAGGGTCTTCTTGAAGTTTTAGAGTCTGTTCTTCGTAAGAAGCCATCCCCCCATAAAATAGTTTATGTAAAGGGGGAAGGTCTGTACGTAGAAAGGCTCCTTTCCAAAGAGTTTATGGAAGAAGGCCTTGCTACCCCATACCAAATAATTAGACAATACTCTGAAATTAGTATAGGAAATCGCAGCGAGTCTATATACAAAGATTTATTTTCAGCAAATGTTTCTTTATCTGAGAGAGGGTGTAAGACCTCCTGTCTAGTAGTTTTTGATAAGTTTGCACTTCCTCAATCAATCGATTTAGCTAAAGCTTTGCAAGTCCCTATTATTGAAGACAACGATTGTCCTGAAGGTTGTATTTTTGTGTGCGGATCAAGTATAGATGATAATATAGACAATATAGAACACACTATTTTACTGAGGAGTGAAGATGTCTAACTACGGCTGTATGGGATTATGTAAATTACACGGAACACCCAATAAACCTCAGAGATGCCAGGAGTGGCCAAAAGCTTCTGACGTACTGCCTTCAAAATGTACCTATTACTTTGAAAAAGGTGAACGGCAGGGGACTTGTCAACCTAATGTGTGTCAGGAAGAAAGTTGCTGTGCTCAGCCCAGAGATCGTGGGGAGCCCAATGGTATATACGTGAGGATGGAAGACGGGGGACTTCCCTGCAAACATTTAGAATGGCACTTTTCTGATGAACCTAGTCAGGAAAAGACTGCCTCGGATCAAGAAGAATACAAAGAATACAAAGAATACAGAAACCTACTATATAGAGTTTTATCAGGAGATAATTAATAATGTTTAAAGAGCACGTAGAAAAATCAACAATATTAGAGCTAACTTCAGAAGAAAGTTCTGAAGAAACCCATCGGTTAGTTTTAAAAGTTCTAGAAAATGATACCAACAAGTGGATGAAAGTTGTGTACAAGATGCTTAAGGCGGCCGAGGAAGAAGAGTCGTTCGGTGTCTCAGTATCCAAAGAGTTTTTCTTGGATGAAGAGGGAGCACCTACCTATATATGGGTTTGTATTTTTTGGGGAGACAAAGATGAAGCATTGACTCACTGCGGTCCTTTATTGTCTAAAAGATTTGGGCCCCCTGCACCTCCTAAGTCTGTAGCAGTAGGGGCAGTAGCTGTACGCCCTGGGATTAAATCTTCTAAAGTTACTCACCACACCGGGGGAATAACCTCAGTAACTGTGTCTTTGCCCCACAGGAGAGGAAACAGAGATAAAGATCCCGAAACTGTAGTAAAAATCGGAGACAGGTCTAAAGGACTTAGAGCTTCCGTGCAAGGAGTTAAATAATGCTTACAAAAACTCAAGAGCTTCTTTTTAGAAAAATTGAAGAAGAAAATAAAAAGAACGCCAAAGCTAATTCCCTTAAGGCAAAGTATAAGATACAGATCTGGTTTAGGTCAGATAGGTCTATGTCAAAGCCTATAGCGTTTAGCTTATCTTTTTGGGAGTCTGGCATGCGTCTTCATGGAGGAGGCGACGAAATGATGTTTATTTGTAGAAGAAATGAAGGAGCTCCCGATATTAAAAAAGAAGATCTAGCTCCAGGGATACACTACAAAGATCAGCCAGGAAAACGAGGCTGTAATAAGCTTATACCCGGAGAATGGTCCGGAGGAGTAATTGTATGCCCCCATTGCGGAACTAAGCACATAGCAGAACAGGTCGGGGACTCTATATTCTTCAGAACTTCTATAGACAATGCAGCTAAAATTTTAGAACACTGGTGGAGAAAGCTAGATGGTAATGCGGACATATACGCTAAGTATACTCCTACAGATCCTAGAACAGTACTCATGGCAAACGCCCATGGAATAAAGAAAGCAAGAGAGCGCAAAGGTCTAACTATTTACCCACTTAAAAATATTCTTACAGATACCTCAAATGGATCTTCTGTAGTGAATAGATTTAAAGCATTCATCACTGCTTAAACAAAGACCGGTTCCAGCGCTTTCGTCGATGTCGACTTCTTCCGCTGGTTCCGGACGGCTCTGCTACTCTGGCCAGAGTTTATGCTTTACCGCAAAAGCCTTATAACTTATTTAACGGATTTTTTATGACTACGCTAGGACAAATAATACAAGAATTAAAAAAACTTAAATCACAAAAATCAGTCTATAAAACTCTGGCATCTTTTCTTTCAGCTAGATACACTATGAAGGATGATGGATCTGTAGTATTTCAGATTAAGTCTGAAGACGGATCTCCAGTAGATGAATCTATCATACTTGATGTAATAGATGAGTTGGAAGACAAGATATCCAATCTACAAAAAGAAATTAAAACCATAGAAACTGAGGAGTTTGAGTAATGGATCCCAATATTAAAATTGCGCAGGTAGAGAAGCACCTAAATGATAGTCTGCTTATTATCTCACAACAGATGTCTCAAGTGAATGAATCACTAATAAAGATTGCAGAAGGTGTTACTAGCCAAGACCTAGTGTTGGGGGCTTTACGGTACTTACTGGTCCAGCAGGGTGTTTTGCAAGATGCAGAGATTGAAGTGAAGATAAAAGAGCTAATAGCTTTAATTAGGCAAAAACAAGAAGCTAAAAAAGAAGTCCGACCCCAGACTGTAGAGTCTGAAGTCGAATCAATGGGTAAGAAGTTTAAATCTTCTGAGAACCCAGACCACCCAACGGAAGCCTTCTTTTTTGGGGGCTAGCCCTTTTTAGATCTAGTCTTCCTAGACATCTTCTTTTTTAGATCCAAAAATCTCTTGGCCAAGCTGCCTATAGCTATAGAGCTGAAAAGTATAAATTTTTGCTTTTCAGTCATCTCATCAGTATCTAGAGTAACTTCGGTCTCTCCATACTTTCTAGTAAATTTCATTTCTTTGGCCCCTTAGGTTTAGGTTTTTTGAGAGCAGCTTTGCGAGCAGCTTCTTCTAAGCAGTAGTCGCAAGCTCCGTCTGATGCATGAAATTTTCTGCCGCACTTAGTGCAACGTCTCCAGTGCATGTTATAGTCATCAGGTAAATTCCACATACTAGTTACGCTTTATTTTGTGTGATGTTATTTCTACGTCTATGTTGTTAATAGCGGGGCAGATGGTTACTTCCCAAGAGTCCCAGTCTTTTGGAGAAAGCTCTTCTTTAAGCGAGTAAGTTTCCGGAAACTTGCTTAGTTGCTTAAGCTTATTTCTATTAGCCATAATCCACTCGACCACAGCTTCATCCCCTTTCTCTATTACTTCTGTTGGTACTTCTATTTCCCAGTCTATGTCAGCTACCTGTACGGGTCGGCTGAACATTATTGTCTTACAATTCTTCATTTATACACTCTTCTATTTGCTTGTCTTCTCTAACTTCCAGAACCCGCGGGAACTGGAGAGCGTTTGTTTTACCGCCTTTAGAGACATAAGTTCTAGCGTTGTACTTTACCTTCAAGACCTTGGGCCAGTGATGAAAGTCGCTATTGGAGAAAATGAAATCTTCGTCTACTCCATTACCACACTTGCAGATGAAAACCTCATTGCCGTCTGAGTCTAGCTGGTACAAGTTTGCGCTACCGAAGCATCCAGTGTATCTACCGTTGCCCCACTCACCTTCTCCATTGTCTGGATCCCACTTCGCAATGAAGTCGTCTTCGAACTCTGGCTTTAGCTTAGCGCAGTACTTACTCCGTTGTACTTTACCTGTGAGTGAGTACAATGGAGTGGTGTCATTTACCCATCTAACTACAAGGCCTTCCCAGCCCTTGTTGCCAGCCATCTCAGACCAGTCTTCTGGTCGTAGACCATTCTCATCAAAGCATGTTAGAATTTTAGGATATCCCACTAAGTTCATAAAACCTTTATGATCAGCAGCTACTGCCTTTAGGAAATCCATTCTATCTAAATAGGATATGGTGGACGTATCAGTGCCTGCAAAGAACGGGACATCCCACGGCATAAAGACCAAGTCTCCACACGCTTTCTGAAGTTCCAAGGCTTGGGGAGTCAAGCTCTTAAGAATTTTGGCCACATACTCCCTATCGTCTTCATAATACTGATCATAGTCCCTTTCAGAAGATATGAGCTCGCCCGTAATAATAGTTCCCGGAGGTAAGAGTTTCAGCTCTTTAGTCAGCTTTGGAAACCTTTTTGTCCATGGGCAAATTCCTTCTAGATGGTGGGAAGTTAGCATAGTCCTACTGTATAAGATTACCTCATCCTCTAGACGGTGTGCAACAAAACACTCTCCGTCATACTTCCTAACTGCAACAACTTCTATTTCATTACTTAGAGGGGTAAGCTTCTTTGTGATAGAGGTTGTCATAGAATTTTTAGGTTTGTAAAACCTAATATTATTAGGCAGCTTGCTAAAAGGATCTAGAGTCGATACTGTAGATTTGTTGGGTAGCTTTTCGGAATATCCTTCCCGCTCTTTAAGCAATATCTTCCTGTCAAAGATATTAAGAGCATCAGTCTCTTTGTCTATATAGTTCTTCTTGCCTACATTTTTCTCTTTACCGTATTCTTTTACGGTCTGCATCTTACCGCCCTTAAGGCCCCACGTAATTACTACGTGATTTATTTGGTAATCTATGGACCATTGTTTTATGGCCCCATTCTTTGTTTTGTTATATAATGTAATCATAATTTAAAACCTCCGACTACAGGTAAAGTACTTATGACCCAAGAACAATTAAAATTAATTGAAGATGAGCTAAAGAAATTTGAGGAGTGGTTCCGCTCTATAGGAAACTCACCCCTCTCTAAGTATGAATCAGCAATAGTAAAAACATACATTGCCTCTATTGTTTTAGAGAAGTTTAAGTCTTCTCTTTCCTCCCAAGAGTAGTCTTGTACATCTTGTTCTTAAGTTTTCCAGACTTACCCAGCCAAACAACAGGCATAGCGTAATCCGCGTATTCTAATTCAGATACAGTGTCTAAAATCTCAGAATCTACAGTATGGACCATTGGCAGATTGTTTGCGGAATTAACTATCCAAGTAATTGTACCAATAGTATAGAGATCCTTAATAGAATTGTAAGTGATGGTTATCCCAGACATTATGATATTCCCTTTAGGGTTTTCTACAGAATCTAAAGAAGAAAGGCTCCACGAATAGTGAAACCCTCTCCCAGTAGAGCCATTGCCGCAAGCAGCACACTGGTACATTTCAGGTGCTGGCTGCAGCATGTGTCCTTTTTGGCAGATAGGACATATCATGTCAACATTTCCAAATACCACAATACCACGTTTTCTGGCGGCTTTAGGTCGTTATCCACGTACTTTTCAGTAAGATAATCAGTAGCTCTATTCCGCTGATCTTGAAGCATAGCTTTTAGTATACTCTTATCTTCGTACTCTTCGTCTTCAGACGAGTATTTGTACTCATCTGCCTCAGCCCTGAGGATTCTGGTAAACGCTATATCTTCTCTCTGGGAAGTTAGGACTTGAAGTCCTGTGTCTGGCTGTGTGCCAAAATACATCCCTTTAGTGTTGAAAGAGTCTGGGCTTGGCCCAGGAATAATGTCAGGATCGTCCAATATTTTTTGAACTACTGCTCCCATTCTTTCTCTGTGTTTTGCAGCTTTTTTAGCCGCCAGCTTTTTGTCCTTAATACTTTGGTACTCCTTAAAAGCAGTGCCAAAGGCAACAGCGGGACCTATAGCTTCTATCATAATTCCAATCATGTAAGCTCCTTTGGTTATAGGTACTGTACTTATGACAAAAAATGTATTATTATATAGATAGCAAAAACCCAAGGAGATAGCATGCCGCCAGGTGTAGGATACTCTGTGCCTAACTCAGGCGCTTCACATTACCCACCAAGTTTTTCTAATTTCTATAACCCGAATATAGGGCAGCAGAACTTAGGGTCTCAAGCTACAGCAGGTTTGATGGGAGGGGTGCAGTCTATGCCGGGAATGCTTACCGGTTTAGGTATGGCTTCTTCCTTAGGACTATTAGGTCAAAGTGCTGGAATGTATAGTTTAGGCGGAGCGGCTACTAAAGCTTTGGGCGTTGGTAGCGTACTCGACCCTTTCGGTATGGCTTTAAGAGCCGGCTCTGCAGGCGCTCAATTTGGCGGGGGATTAGCCGCAAGGATGGGAGCCGGATCTATTCTTGGTGGAGTAGGTGCAGGTATTGGGGGAATAGCCGGAGCAGCTTTACCCGCTGCGGCATTGTACGCAGGATATAAAGGAGTCGCTGCTTTTGGTACTGGAGGAGTGCACCAAGCTGAAATAAACAGAATGTTTTCTGGGTACAACTTTGCAAACCCAAATGCTTTAGGAGGTAGAGGTTTTAATGCTAGGCAGATGGGCAGGATTGGCGATGCAATGCACAGTATGGATGCCAGCTCTAGTTTTATAAGTGGCGGCGATGCAATGCAGCTAACTAAACAATTCCAGCAAATGGGATTAGGTAGGGGAGCAGAAAGTGTAAGCGACCTTACGAACAAACTAAAAGAGTTTGGACGGGTTGCGGATGAAGTAGCTCAAAGAATGGGAACCTCGATAACTGAAGTGTCTGGATTAATACAAAAAATGAGAGGCACAGGGTTTTTCTCCAGTTCAGAAATTGCAGGAAATGTAACCAACATGAGAACTATGGAAACTATGGGGGTTAGTAACGAACAATTCTTAGGGGCACAGCAGCAAGCAGGCTCTATGTCTAGAGGAATGGGACTAACCAACACTGCCGGGGCTAACTTTATCTCAGCAGCTGGGGGGCAAATGGTAAGCGCTCTGCAGTCAGGGACTATGGACCAAGAACAGATGATGAGGCTTACGGGAACCGATCACTACGCTGATGCCGGGATGGCTTTTGCCCAAAAAATGCAAGGCGGCTTGGGTAATTTTATGCGTTCAGGAGTAGGCCGAGCTTTCTTAGCGGGTATTGGTCAAACCAAGGGAGGTAAATTTACAGGCAAAATAGATAGCAATATGTTAGACAAGCTTTCTTCTGGTGGAGATTTTGATTCGATTATGGACAGAGGAAGAAATGCTCTACAAGGGCGAGATGCTGGAAGAACTTTTATGACTAATCAAGACTCTATGCTGGACGACTTGATGGGGTCTGAGCAAGGACTTACTAGTATGGTAGGGGCAGTGACTTCTATGGCCGAAAAGGCCAATCTTGGGGATGGGGAAGATGCATTTGTGCTTCTAGGAAAAAGGATGCAAATAGGCACAGAAATGGAGCTGCGTGAGCTTCATAAATTTGCAGATCAGCAGAAAAAAATTAGAGCAAACATGCTAAGGAAAAAAGCACGAGAACTTTCTACAGAAAGATTTCAAACTAGGATGGCCAGGAACAGATTTAGTGGTAAGGTTTCTGAGGCGATGGGAGCAGCAAGTGACATGTTCTTGGGAGGAATTACCCATGCAGGTCAGAATTTTATGACTAGTGGGTCATCTATGTTTGAAGACATAGATATAGCTGTAGGAGAGTTTCTTACTAAGGTTAAGAGAGATACTTTTGCCTCTTCGCAAACTTCTATAGATGACGTAAACAGAAGACTTACTTTAGGAGAGCGTGTAGGCTCAGCCACTACAAATGTAAATCTAGATTCTGTTGAAATGGAAAGCACATTACTTGGGCCCACTAGAGACCTAGGAGTTATGGGTGGGGCTTCAGCTAATAAAGCACTTATGCTTCAAAGAGCTGGAGCTACTAAAAACTTTTCTGCTATGACTTCATTAATAGAGAGCTCCTTACCACCAGGCAGGAAAGAGGATTTAGACAAAAAACTAATAACTGCTTCCTCTAACACTGTTCTGCAGAAATTAATAGGAGAAGCTCGAGAAGCTAAGCTGTCTGGAAACTCTGGAGCTTTAGGGGATAAAATAGAAGCGGTTAGAGAGCACATGGTTAATACTGGCTTAGTAGATCCCGGGTCCTCTGGAAAAGATATGCAATACATACTAAGCAAAATTGGAGGGGAAGACGTGGTAGCTAGAGATTTAGCAAACGCTACAGTATCACTTTCTGGAGGAGAAACTAAAGCCCAGAAGGAAGACAAAGCATTTAGAGAAGCTATAATGGGAGAAAAGGGAACTTTAGGTTCTGGAACAAAGAAAGCCCTCGGAGTTGCCGGAGGTGTTGGAGGTGGTATACTCGCGGGTGCCGGAATGGTTGCTGGGGGAGTTGGTTTAATGAGTGCAGCCGGTGGGGTATTTGCTACAGGTATGGCAGCCAATGCTGTATTTGGGGTAGGGCTGGCCATGTCTGGTCTGGGAGCAGTGGCCGCCGGTACCAAATTAGGTGCTGCAGCTGGTTCCGTAGTTCCTGTATTAGGTACTTTAGCCGGGGCAGCAGTTGGGGCTATTGCAGGGTATGCTCTCTATGATTACATGAAGCCAGAAGAGCAAGAGATTATGGAAGAGATTATGGATAATGGAACCGGTGTAGATTTACTGGGTTCTCTGAAGTCCCCGGCAGAGCAGGCAGAGTTTAGTCAATTACTAGAAGAGTATAAAAAGGCAGCAGATTCTGAAGATGAAGCCTATGAGATGGCTGCAAAAGCTTTTAGTGCTAAGTACGGAAAAAAGATAACCGCAAAAGACGTTAGAACTTCCGACAAAGCAATGACCCATATGTCTGGTAAAAATAGTAGCCAAAGAGCCCAAATGTCTGTTAGCGACTTCGCTAATAATAAGGGGCTAAAGCAGCTAATGGGCTACACTAGATTTAAGGCAAGTACGAAGGCCCGAGCTAAAGTAAATCAGCAAATGATGGACTCAATAAGTAAAGAAGGGCCCGCAGGTTTACTTGGAGAAGCCAAACTGATGGACGCCCTAGGGATGAAAGAAGGAGATACTAAAGACGATGCAATGAAAGTAGCCATAAATGAAATGATCGATAAGGCAGTAACTTCAGGAAACTTTAGTGCATCAGATACAGATCCAACCCTAAAAAGAGCTATTACGAAAGCGGCTACAATACGAAGAGATATAAGCCAAATTGAAGGAAGTATTTCTGAAGAAGATCTCGCCAAAAAAGTAGGAGTGTCTTTAGAAGATGTTCAAGCGTTCCGACAACGTACAGGAGGGACAGGACTAGTCACAAAGAATGAAATAACTCAACTAGGGGAACTTCTTTCTGAAAACGTAGCTCGAGGAGTTTTAACCGAAGGTGCGGCAGGAGTAGGTATGACTACCGGTGGAGAGTTTGCAGGAACAGATGCAGAATTGCAGTCTAAATCAATGCAGCAAACTGCGTTTATGATAGATGCTCTTTATGCCAAAGCTACGGGAGCTACTTCAGCTTCTACTGCTGGAGGCCAAAGAGTACTAACAAATATGAATCAGTCTAAACCAGATAGGGAGTAGTAGTGTCAAAAAAGAGAGAAGTAAAATCTACAGTATCGACTGGAGAAGGTCTTGTAGATGTTAAAATAATTATTGATCTGACTCCAGAGGATTTGGTAGAACATTTAGCTAAATGTGCAGCGGGCGATCTTGCAGGAATGCAAGCCTTCGAAGAAGGAACTCCCATACTAACTAAAGATCTTAAGAAGATGTTAATCAAAAGGAGCTAGCTATGATGATAGGCGGATCAGTAATGGTAAACCATGAGGGAGAGGGCAGGCCCGAAGCTGTAGAGCAGACTAAGCCCGCGGCAGTTCTTACTTCCCCCACAGCAACTACTATTGCAAAGACTAAGAAAAAAGCAGAATCTTCTGAAAAGAAAGAAACTAAAGAAGCCAAATCCCAGGAAGCTGTAGGACAATACATTAGAAGACCTCTACAAGGTATGACTCCTAAAAAAGATACCTACGCTACTTTAACTATAACTAACCCGTATGGGTCAGAGTCTACAAAGTCTCCTCTAGTAAATTCTTCTACCCCTTCCGGCAAATCTTCTTACACGGCGAATTTTTTAATCCAGTCTATTTCAGAATCTAGGCAGGAAAAAGCTCAACCAGTACCCACTTTTGGGGATACTTTTTATTATTTTTTCGGGCAGCAGCCAGTCCAGATTCAGGTATCTGCAGTACTATTAAATTCTGAGAACTTTGAGTGGGAATTAGAATGGTGGCATAACTACTCTAATTCTTTAAGAGGAACTCGTTTAGTAGACTATAACCGTAGAGTTGCTTTAAAATATGAATCTACTAAGATCACTGGATTTATTACTACATGTTCTGTTCAAAAAAGTGCAAATACTCCTATGGAATCCTCTTTAAATTTTACTATGTTTGTTGATAGAAAAATGTATTCTACAGCCTTAGGAAAAGAGCCAGGAAATAACTCTTTTACTTTACATCCGTCTTTTATGACAGAGGTTGCCGTAAATGCTTGGAACGACATTCACTATACAGAAAAGCTAAATACCAGAGTCTTAGCCGATACTATAGATTTTCTTAAAAATACTCCAGACATTGATACTCTGGCCCACGCGGAGGCTATACTAAGAGACAGTACTAAAGCCCAGAAAGTAGCGCAAGGTATTAGCTATGCAAAAACAGGATATGCTTTAGCTACAAATCCCATAAACTCCGCAGTAGATTATCTTTTAAAGAAAGAAAATGAGGTAACTGTTTTAGCTAGCGCAGCATTTAATCTAGATATGGCGGGAGCTCTTAGCCACGCCGCAGAATCGAAGTTGCCTCCCCTAGGTTCTTCTTACAAATATTCAGACATACTTGGAGAGTACGTTCAGCGTCCGGGCAAAGAGGTAAATAACCATGATGAGTTTTATGGACAAGTACTTGAAAATATACAGTACTCGAGAAGCTTAGCTATGAAAGAAATTGGAGAGAAGTTGGACAAGATAGGATTTTCTCTATCAGGAGAAGTCAAACAAGACACAAAGCATGTTCCTGAGGGGGGCTTAGCCGGTGGGTACGCCAGAGAAGTAGAGAGAAGAAAAAATGTAATAGGAGCCAATATGCTTAGAGGTTTACAGTTTACTGCAAATGTGGGAGTATTAATGGGTCGCAGACTTGCTTACAGGCGTATTATGGGCACTGCAGGAAAGCCTTCAGAAACTCAGTGGACGTCTAGCTCAGTTAGTAGTATATTAGACTCAAACTCTGAGGTGTAGGTTGAGTTCAGAATCTAAAATGCTCGAGTCTCAAAGAATACATCTGAGGCTCTTTCTAGAAGGTATAGAAGTGCCTGTTATTTCGGCATCAGTATCCGCGAGTATTGGTACTGCGGCTACTGCAACTATACAGATTCCCGGACACGACTCTGCTCTGTATATATTACCCAAAACAATGGTCCATGTGTTTTTTTACGATTGGGAGTCGGACCATCTTTCAGGCTCAGGCACTGGACCTTATGTAGACGGAATTGGAAAAACTTTAGAGACCCCCAACTTAACAAAATCAGGAAATGCAACTTATAGAACTAGGATTGATCAAAACTATAAAATGTTATTTTGTGGAGAAGTAATTTCTGTGAACTTTGCTAAAGATGGGTTTGGGTCTCAGACTATTACTCTAGCCTGTTCAGATTGTTCTTCAGTCTTAGATACTGCATACTTATTTCAAACTCAGTACCATAGCTCTACAGCTGGTTTAATAAATCAAGATGCAGGATTTTATGGTAGTAACGGAAATCCTTTTGACGATATAATAAGCACTCCAGAACGAGTTGTTGCGGATTTTATAAAACAGAATAAACCTAAAAATCCGGCTCTTAGAGGAGACACCAAAACTATAGTAGGCGGAATGTTTGCTTTCTTTGAAGTACTACTGGGAGTACACGGGTACAGCTATGGTCTAGATACCTTTTTTACTATTCAAGAAAGAAGACTAAGGCTTATGGAGCAGATAATATCAGACACTGGGGAAGTGGCCTCTGAACTTTTTGATGCTCAAGTTTTTGAAAATTGGGTCAGTAATAAAATTGGAGGGACTCCCGCAGTTATGAGTTTTAGAGAAGTCTCTCAAATGATAATGAACTACGTATTCTATCAACAAGTTCCGAACCCTGTGGGTGTTTATCGACACGGTGACCGAGAAGCCCCAGAATATGATGCCTCTTACTCAGATAGATTCTCTGAAACATATGATAAATTAGGAGGAAAGTCTTCTTCTAAAGCTTCCGCAAATTTTATGAAGCTAGATGCTGAATTTGCCAAAGCTGCCTTACAGGTTTTAGACGTAGTTAATCAACTATCAATTAGCTTTGACCCCCTTACAGGAGTCGGCTCTGTAAACCTAACTACTGAGGTTGAAGAGAGTGATGAAGAGGGTGAAGAAGATTCTGGAATAGTTACTATTAGCCCTAACGCGTTCTTCAGTTCTACTTTTAGGGATTATGAAAAAAGAGCAGAGCTTTCAGGAATTACTGTAGAACAAGCACGGGCAAAAACTAGTAACGGGGCACATGATCAGGGACTTGCCGTAGATATCTCTTCAGGCATTAAGCCTGGATGGTCTCTTCCCGAAGAACTTAAGCATGTTAGGACTAGAGCAACGTACTGGTCTTTTCTTGGAGTTAAAAATAAAGACGCAGCTTATTGGTGCGATGAAGGTTTACATAAAAGAGACGGCTTTAAAGCTATGATGTACGCTACTAAAGTTGCTGATCAATCTTTCGTAACTGCAGAAGATTTAGAAAACTACTTAACTTTGGCTTTTGAGGATTATTGTGACATTTTAGACGGATATGACCCAGCTAAATTTGACGCTCTAGTTCAGGGGACTGATGGAGCTGTAACTGACCCAACAAAGCTTAGAGAAGCTGTAGATAAAGCTGATAAGACAGATTATAAATTTTTAGATTTTTGGATAGCTAATGCGGATAAAGCTAGATTTAGAGAATCAGGCGTAGAGATTATTAAAGCCACCATTATAGTTGCAAAAGAGATTTATTTATTTTATAAACTAGTAGGAATGGCAGTAGAAACTGTAAACGCAGAGGGTAAATTTGACAAGACAGAGTGGGGAGGCAGCTGGACTAAAGAAAATGATATTCTAAATTTAATGGGATTGTTTGGAGATGGTTCAGTAGGTTGGGATCCGTGTCACGTACAAAGTGGGCGGTATACTATAGGGAAAAACATAAGGGATCCAAAAATTTTAAATGACGGGTGGGAGACTAGAAATAAAGATGCAGAAAACTACACTCCCTCAGTTCAAGACATCATCGAAGCCGAAGCAGAAGGAAAATCTCCACCTTCGGGGGAAGAAACAACAAAGCTGGAGGCTGTGTACGCAAAAGGAGCTAGTCCCGGAAACTTTGGTAGAGAGCAACTACTTACTCAGATATTTAGACCTGATGTATGGTTTTGTCCTCCGCCTATGTGTAATAATATTTTTCCAGAAGAATATAGCAGCCTTACATTTAGCAGACCAATGATGAGGGAAGTAACTAGATTAAAGCTTACTTCTTACCACCAGTTAATGGAAGATGTAGTTGTAAATAAGTATTACTTTGCTCCACAGTTTTCCGGGGTAGAAAACTTAGAGCAGAAGGGTATTGGTGAAGTTGCTAAAGTAGTTCTCTATCCTCACGAAATTTATACAGGAATCATACCTAAAATACAAAAACTAAATGAGGCTTCTTTTTACACAAAAGCCGGGGCTCAAATACAAAGCGATGTTGGAGATCTAAACGAAAAAGTAAGTTACGAAGAAGGTCAAGGAGACCCCGCCGAAGACGCTACTGCATCAGATGAGCTTACTAGTTTGTTACAATCTTACGGTGCTCGAGTAGCGCACTTTCACCTACTGACTGCTAGGTTTGCAAGTAGGTCTGGTAGTGTTATGGGTAGGTTTATGCCGAGACTTGTTCCCGGGTTTCCTGCAGCAATATACCAAAAAACTTTTAGCAATAGAGCTTCTATACGGACCGCTCTAAGTATGGGTTTAGATAAGTATACCAGTGCCAGCTCTACAGATATATTTAACAGCACTAAACCTATCCACTATCAGTGTATGCTTCAGAGCGTTACTCATACAATATCCCAGCAGCAGGCTAATACTTCTGTGTCCTTTACTCATGCAAGATCCCATAAAACAGATTCGGCTACTGATGACTTATTAAGCACTATGGCAAAATCTGGAGGTTTTGATGTAGATTCTGCCGCAGTAGGGTCTGATGCAGAAAGTAAAACTTTTGAAACCATTTCAATAGAGTCTGCAAATACTTATGCTAGCAACTCCCCTTTCTTTATAGTGTGCAAAGAGTTCTATAAAACTCTTTTTGACCAAAATGACTCTATAACTATTGAAATGTTTAAAACCTCAGACAAAACTTTTAAGTATCTTGTATCAGCTAGAACTTACGAGGTTCAGGTGGCCCACAAAGAAGCTTTTGCAGGAAAGACCACTATTCCCACTAAGCTAGCCGATATAAAGTCTTTAGCAAAAGCTGGGGCCGCTCCTACAATGAATGACGGAAGAAGTTTCTTCGTGTACAAAGAACCTTTTAGACAAGGTAAAGCGTATTATTATACAGATAACGGTAGGACTTTTAACTTAGACCAGATGGCCTATGAGGGAGTTGACTTAGGGAATTTTTATACTGTCCCGGAAGGGCAGTCGGAGTATGCAGTTTCAGATGATAAAACGTTATTTACTATAGATATTCTTGGAAGCTTTGAAAAAATACTGTCTTGGAAAACTGCAGTATACGTTAAAGTGCCAGTAACTAACTCAGATCCCCTAGTTAACGATAATTTTAAAAAGTGGTCAGGGGATGGAAGGTTAACCTTAAAGTACAAAACGGGTAGTGACGAATATGACTGGAGAAATATAACTATAGAGCCTTCTAAACTACTTTCGCGAGAAGGGGCTTCTATAGTTACAGGCAACCTAACTAGCTCTGTGGGAGGAGAGGGGGTAGTTTATTATGAGTATATGAATGACACTAGTGACGGGGGGTGGGAAGGTTATTGCTATGTAAAGCTTAAGCCTAAGTTCCAGACTTTAAAACTTTTCTACGGAGAAATTAATGTAGAGTCAGACACAGCAACTGTAACTGGAGAAAAGGAGCCTTGGGAAGTATCCATAAGGCCTGGCTGGTTTTCTAAGGCAGCATACTCAAATACAACTATTGGAGGTACTTACCAAAGAATGTTTGGCTGTACTTCAGTAATATCTAAATACAACCTTTCTCCTATTTCAGGATACTCTACAGTATCGACTGAGCAAGCCATGGATAGGATAATCGCAGATTACAGCAGCCAAACAGACCCTATTCGGTGGATTCATAAAAACTGTTCAAGAGGGGATGCTAACTTAATCCAAGTTTTAGGAAAAAAAGCAAAGGGTAAAGAAGATGAATACGCCTCAGGAGGGTTTCACTCTGCAGCAGTAGGGAGCTATTCAAAATTAGAAGCTCTTGATATTATAGGTAAAGACTTACAGTCTCTATTAGATCCTAATCTAAAAAAAGTTCAAATAAATGCAGGAGACCAGAAATTAGACCCTAGACAATCGCGAAGAAATGCTATATTATATTATCTATCAACCATATTATCAAGAGGTATAAGATCATGATCCATCCAAGAACTCTTCAAGTTTTCGCAGAAAAAGTAGCCCAAGCCCAACGCACAAAACAAGCATCCTTAGGATCTTTAGCACTACTCGGTGCTGGGGGAGTAGGTGCTATGGGCCTTATGGGTACTGCAGGGTTAGCCGGAAATGTTCGCAGGGATATGAACTACGGTAGGGCAGAAAGGCTAGAAGAAAAAGCTAAACAAATGAAAGCCCTAATGGCCGCTAAAAATATGCCAGCTTATCAGGGCGGATTTGGTGGAGGAATGCACTAATGAGTAATGATAAGAAACACCTAAATCGACCCGGGTACGCCGTACTGTCTAGAAGCGCCGAGCTTAGTAATATCCAAAATACTAACGGAGTACTCGACGCACTGTACTCTAGTAAGGCCCGACTATCTAATCAGTCTAAAGAACAGCTTCAGCCTCTCTACTCTAATAAAAAGTTTTACGGTAGAAGTTTAAGAGCAGGCATGCCCGCATCTAAGGCTATTAAGAAATGAGTGTACGCTCCAGATTATATGGGTTTAGACCCTACGGACTCAAGGCTCAAGGCCTTAAAAGCACCCGAACAAGGTTGATGGGTGCTCAAGATCCGTACGACTTTCCCAATTCTTGGAGATACAATAAAAAATCTGATAAGTCCAAAAAAGAACTGCAAATGTGGAGAGACTGGGATGAGAGCGGTAGGAACCCCGAAAAGCTAGAGCCTTTAATGGACAGCCTAAAGCCTATTAGAAATAAACACGTTAACAGGTATTCTTCGGCCAATGTCTACAGACCTGCTATGGAAGCTAGAGCTGATCAGCTAATGATTAAATCTTTAGAGAGCTATGATCCTACTAAAGCCCAGCTAAACACTCACATGGAAGGTAATCTTAGATCATTAGATAGATACACTAAGCAGCGTCAAAATTTTTCTAGAGTAACAGAATCCCGGCTAAGTATAGTTGGAGATTACGGGAGAGCTAGGGCACAACTAAAAGATGATTTGAATAGAGAGCCAACGTCAGTAGAGATTGCTGACCATTTAAAGATATCTAGAAAACAAGTAGAAAGGCTAGAACTTGAACTTAAGAGTGACGCTTTAGGGTCTATGGTTCCTGAAACCCAGGATGCATTTGTGAGCGATGATGCGCTTGACAAAGAGGTAGCTCAGCTCCTGTATACAACCCTTACTCCGGAAGAGCAGTTAGTTTGGGAATACATGACTGGAACTGGGGGAAAGCCTCAAATAAACAAAGGATCTGACATAGCAAAAAAACTAGGATGGTCTAATGCCAAAGTTTCTCAGAAGAAGAAGGCTATAGAAAAGAAATACCAAATGTACACAAATAAATTAAGGTAGTATAATGCCAAAAACTACCGAAAAAACGCAGATGATTAGAGATGCGATAACTAACTTACTTCCTCACCTACAGGGTCTTCAGGAAACATATAAAGAGTTTTTTGCTGAAGAAAAAAGCAGAATAGAAAGTTCCATCTCTAACTTAGAAGAGCTACTAAAACTTGAATACTCAGACGATACCGGTGAGTCAGAATTGGCTTTATCAATTCTACAAACTATTTATGGAAGGGACTCTGAGATCGTAGAGGAAGAGACATCATGATTACAAACGATATGGCATTTGCCTCATTTTTATTATTAAAAGGATACTCAGTAAAAGCTGTCCATAGGAAAGGCCGAAGAGTTTCTTGGGAATTTGATATTTCCCCAGAAGACCTGTCTAAGATGGAAGCAGAGTGGCCTTCTTCGGAAAGCTGCAGATTCTTTAACTTTTATCAAGTACTTAAGGCTCAACTTAAACCATGATACGTAAAGCGCAGGGCTCTTTTATGAAAGTTGGATACTCCGGATCAGGATTATCTAACGGGAATGCTGCGTCTTTAGATTCATCGGGAAACGCCGTTATCGCAGATAATACTAGTACTCCGTCCAACGAGTGTGTAGGATTTATTAGGCATCTTGAATCAGACCATGCTATAGTACAAGTAGACGGTGAGTTGCAGTTAACATCTACAGTATCGGGTCAAGAATATTGGCTGTCATCCTTAGGAAATATAACTAATACAGTTCCAACTTCAGGAATCATTCAAAAAGTCGGAATTGGATTGCCAAATAATAAATTACTAGTTAAAATAGATAGAACCACTATTACTTTATAGTAGAACAGCTAAGCATGAATAGCCGGGCCTCGTAACTTAACTTTTTATTTTATTCTTTTTAGGAGAACACACATGGCTAATGATGGTAAGGTCGTTGTATACAATGGCGGAAAATTAACAAAAACAGGCGCAACAGATACCGCCACGATTGACGGTAATCTTATTGTATCTGGAGATTTAACTATAGACGGAGATTCGGTCACCAACCTCGGGACAACCGTACAATACGTTGACAACCTGTTGGAGCTTGGTTTATCGGATGATGGGGACGGTACGGTATCTGCTCCTGGTAGTTCTACCACTAAAGATCTAGGGTTCCTTGGACACATCCATAATGGATCTGCTGCTTCAAAAATTGCATTTGCATATGATATGGACGCTAGCCAGTTTGTGGCTCTTACGGGCGTTACAGAAACTAATGGAGCTGTATCCGGTACTAAAGCTAACATTTCGGCTAACATTGTAGGTACTGTCTCTAGCGTCGCTAACCATGACACAGATGCTTTGAGCGAAGGGTCCTCTAATCTCTACCACACCGATGCACGTGCTCGTGCAGCCGTATCTGTTACAGATGCTGGCGGTGATGGGAGCATGGGGTATAACTCTAGTACAGGAGTCATTACATACACTGGCCCTTCTGCTGCTGAAGTTCGAGCCCACATTAGCGCTGGTGAAGGTATTGATATCTCTAATGGGGTGATTTCTGCGGAACTTGCTACCGAGACTAACGCCGGGATCGCTACGTTTGATGGTACGGACTTTACTGTTTCTACTTCAGGAGACGTTACTGTTAATGCCGAACGAGTCCAAGATATTGCTGGGGCAATGTTCTCAAGTAATACTGAGACTTTGATTACTGCTTCATATCAAGACTCAGATGGAACTATTGATTTAGTAGTCGACAATGACCTTTCGAACTACGATAATAGTAACTCTGCATTTATCACTGCCGCTGCCGTAAAAACTGACGAGCAAATCCAGGACATAGCTGGCGCGATGTTTTCAAGTAATACTGAGACAGGTATTACAGCCTCGTATCAAGATTCCGATGGTACTATCGATTTAGTAGTAGCTGACCAGACATTAGAAGCTTCATCGAGTGGAGCTACTAACCTTGTTCTTACTATGAGTAATCCTGGGTCAGCCGACACTATTACTGTTACAGCGGCAGGAGCTCTTGCCGTTACTTCCGCAAGTGCTGGAGCGGTTACTCTTACTGCTACAAATACTCAGTTGAGCACAGAAGAAGTCCAAGATATTGCCGGACCTTTGGTTGCAGATGGCGGTACAAAGACTCGTATTGCTGTGACTTACGATGATGCAAATAACAACATGGATTTTGTTGTAGATGGTGATCTTGCGAACTATGATAATAGCTCGTCTGGATTTATTACTGCTGCTTCTTCTTCTGCCCTTACTAATAAGACGTTTGATGCAGATGGCACTGGAAATGTGTTGTCAAACATTGACATCGGTAACATGACAGCTGCTGTTATTGTTCTTGAGTCCGAGGGTATTGGCTCTAATGACAATGACACAACTCTCCCGACTTCAGCTGCTGTAAAAGACTATGTTGACGCTCAGGACGCCGCAATTGCTTCGGACACTTTGACATTCACCAACAAGACATTCGATGCCGATGGGACTGGTAACTCTATCAGCAACCTTGCAGTTGCTGACTTTGCACCGGCTGCTATTGTTTTAGAGAGCGAAGGCATTGCCAATAACGACAATGACACATCTCTTCCAACATCGGCTGCTGTCAAGGACTTTGTAGATGGTCAGATTTCTACAACTAGCGAACAACCTTCATTTACTGTTACCGATGGTTCTTTCGTAAATAAGTTCTTCGACACTGCAGAAGCTATTTCTGCTGGGAACCTACTGTACCTTGCATCTAATAATGCTGTTGGAAAAGCAAACGGCACTCTTGCATCTAAAGATGCCCTTATCGGTATTGCAATAGATGATGCAGCACACGGCTCGTCTACTTTATCGGCGCTAACTATTGCTGTCGTAGACGGGGGCAATGGCTTACTTGGTTTAGCGGCAAACACTAACTTCACGTTTGATGTGGATGTTGACGCTTCCGGTAGTCGGGAGACGTTTACTATTACTTTAGTAGAGAGTAGTACTTCAGGATCCGATACTACTTTTGGAACAGGAACATCTGCCACAGTACACTTAAACGGGAAAGCAAATAACTCTGCAGTCCTTTCTGCGATTAGAAACTGCTTTTCTACTAGCGCAGGGGACAAGTTTAACGGATGGACAATCGGTGCCTCTAATGTATCGGGTGGCCAGCTTAGGTTTCAGGTAGCTGCCCCAGCTGCTGGAAATAGTGGTTATGACTTCTTAAACGTAACTAACCAGATCCAAGTTAGTGGTGCGGGGGAGCTCTTTGGGACATTCCAGAACGCTTCAGCAGGATCATCCAGCAAAGTAAAAATGGCTATCCCAGGATCAAGCATGCGAGGGTTTAACTTTGCATCAGGGTATACAGTTGGCCAAGAGTTGTACCTGACTACTAATGGAGCTATGTCCACCACAGCTCCGACTACTGGGGCTGTTGTACGGGCCGGGTATGTAGGCAGTGTTGGAGTGCAAGATAATGGGAATCCATTTGATACCTTCTTATTCCTACCTCAGTTCATTATGGATAACTAGTCTATATAGTTTATAAGTGATATAATGGGCGGGAGGGCTTTGGCTTGCTCGCCCATTTTTACTAAAAGAGGATCATATGAATAAGCAGATGCAGGTAGGTCTTGGGGAGGCAATAAAGCGTGTTAACCAACTTCACGCAAGAGTTTCCAGAAGACTAGCTTCTCCTGAAGAAAAGGAGGAGCATGAACTATTAATGAATGCATTAGATAATATTAAAATAGATTTAGGATTTGATTGTGATGGTGATGGTATTCCGGATAGTATTGAGATCTTTACAGCTACGGCTAAAACATCCTGCTGCAGGCTTCTTGATCTTGAAGACATGCCTAAGCCGAAACGTAAAAGAAGAACTAGTAGTAGAAGTAAAAAATAATTTTAACTGTGATTGGGGGAATTAAACCTGTGGAGTTCTTATGTATGAGAGTCTTATTGAAATACTACTAAATGGCGGACCCATGGCGCTTTTTGCGGCGTACTTGGTATGGGCTAAGAATAAACAAGATGAAAAAACAGAAAAGACAAATCTTACTCTGTTTAAGCGTCTAGACGAAATTAACGAAAAGCACGAATCAGTAAGAGAAGCATTAGAAGACAAGTATGACGCTAAAACAGAGCAAGTTCGAGAGCGTTGGATAGAGGTAGTAAAAAAAGCAGAAGCTGAAAGAGATGAAGCTCAAAAAACTTTACAACAGAATGTAAACGTATTAACAGCATCTGTACAGAATTTAAGACAGGATGTAGAAAAGCAGACCTCGTCAATTGATAAATTATGTGATAGAGTATTTCATCTAAGTTCTAATAAAGAACCAAAGTAGGAGAAAAAGTAATGAAGAAGTTTTTTTGCAGTTTAATAGCAGACGTAGATGGGCATGCCTCGTCTAAAAGAGTAATTACCATGATGGCTTTTATATGCGTTATGATTGCTTTTATGTCCAATATCTTTGCAGAAATTCCACTGCAGGAATTTGTATTTGATGGTATGCTATACCTAGTAGGAGCTGGTCTTGGATTTTCTACTTTTGAGAAGTTTTCACGATCACAGAAATCAGACGATACCTTCATTGAGCGAGAATAAAAATGCAAGATACAGTATTAAAAGTAGTACTGCCCATACTCACCGCAGCTATACTAGGCATGTTTGGTTGGGTATGGAGCACCTCTACTAGCGTAACTTTACTAAAGAGTGATATTTCTTACTTACAACAAGATCTAGTAGAAGCTAAAAAACAAAGTTCTGATTTGATGGAAAGAGTCAATCAAAATAAAGAAATGCTTATAGAACTACAAAGAGATATGAAATACATTAAAATTACTCTACAAAGCATTGAAGGTTCTATAGAAAAGGAAAAGTAATGAGTATGGATTACAATAAGAAACAGGCCGAGAAATACGGATGGGATCCTTCTTGGTTTGGGTGTGAAGAATTTGACTCAGACTTACTGGAAGCTATTAAGAAGTTTCAAAAAGCAAATGGCCTGAGTCCCGACGGGATGTGCGGGCCTTCAACTTTTAGAAGACTCTGGACAGAAAGAGAGGAAGAGCAGGAGCTTCACCGAATAGACTTAATAGAAGAAAATGATAAAAAATATATAGTGTACAACACAAAGCATGTTGAGATTTTTTGGCCTAAGGTGGTACTCTGGAATCAGGAAAATGGACAAGAAGCTTCTACAAATCACTTTTCTTCTTATGCAGGAGAGCGTCCTAGAAAACCCAGATTCTTTGTAAATCACTGGGATGTTTGCTTATCCTCTAGCTCTTGTTTTAGAGTTTTAGAAAAAAGAGGTATATCTATACATTTTGGTATAGACAATGATGGAACCATCTACCAATGGTTAGATATGCAGCATGCAGCTTGGCATGCCGGAGGAAAAACCTGGAATCATTCTTCTGTAGGTGTTGAAATTGCCAATGCATATTACCCTAAATATCAGAAGTGGTACGTAAAACATGGATTCGGGAAAAGACCTATTATTAGTGGACAAAACATACACGGCAAGCCTATGGAAGATTATATGGGATTTTACCCGGACCAATTAGACGCTCTAGCAGCTCTGTGGGAAGCCGTTTCGTTTGCTTGCGACATTCCTCTCAAATTGCCAAGTACTAAAAATGCAGTAGATCCTGAATGTAACGATGGATACTTTAAAGGCTTTTGCAATCATTACCATCTTACGTCTAGAAAAATTGATTGTGCCGGATTAGGAGATGAAGTTATTCTCGGCAAAGCCAAAGAACTAAGACGCAAAAGGTATAAGTAATGGAAATTTTTATTATTCTTCTAGCTGCAGCCGGAATAACCTTCGGGTTTCAGCACAAATTGGTTTTTATTCACAAAAAACTATCTATTGTTGATAGTTTACTTAAATGTACATATTGCACGGGTTTTCATAGTGGCTGGATAGCCTATTTGATAGCTAAAGCCCCAGAACTAGTTCCTCAGGAAATGTTGCTGTTTGCCTTCGCAAGTGCTATATTTTCATATGCACTGGACGAATTAGTCAAGTACTTCGAAGAGGCTAGCTATGGGGACGATTCAGAGTAATACTGAGTATAATCAACAAATTTTGGTATCGAACTATGACGGGTCAGCTCTCACGGGACTGACCAGTTCTAATTTTACGATAACATACAAAAAAGACAGCTCAGATTATTCAGGCAGTATTACGGATAGCATAGCAGAGGAATCTGACGGCCTATACAAGTACACTGCTACTTTTCCTCAAACTGGTTTTTGGCTAGTCTCTATCGTTATAGCAAACTCTACAGAAACTGTAGAAACTCAGTTTTTAAATATCAATGTGACGTCTCCAGTTTCAGGAGGTAGTACTTACTCTTCAGAGGCCGATGCTGGATCTACTGTTCAAAACACTGTAGGGGGTATTTCTTCAGGAACTACAGTTGAATCTTTAACTGGTAGGCCAGTTTCCGAAATTCTAGATGATATCCTCTTTCCTCCACCACCAAGACAGAACCCAAATGTCTCTCAACCTTCAGTAGGACTTACCTCTAGCGTTAGTGGCTTAAGGATAGCTGGAAGCTCTATAAATGTAAACTTTACCACCACGGCTAGCTTAGGCACCATTAGTGCGAGTTGGATTAACCCAACTCAAGAGTACGCTGGTCCACTATCCTCTGCAGAATATGAACATGAAGGATCTACAGTATCGTTACAGGTTACAGGAAGCATTGGAATAGAAGATTTTCAAGCCTCTAATCACACAGTACTTGTAGGAAATAACTCTTGGACTTTACGAGGCACGTTTTCTGCGGGATCAAATGTTCCTGTAGATAATTATGGGGATAACTCTGGGTCAGCTTTTGCAGGGGGTACTAAGTCTAGAAGTAGAAGTTTCGAGGGAGTATACCCCGTATTCATTAAAAACTCATTAGGAACTTTTGATCAAATGAGTCTTATGTCCCACAGCACCTCTACTATAAATATGTCTCAGCCGTTTGCAGAAACCTCCTCTATTAGGCATGCTATAAAGATACCTAATGCTATGGGCACGAGCCCTACTTTTCAAGTATGGAACTCTATATCTAGCGCGTATGCTACTCCAGAATCATCACAATTTAGCTCTACGCAAACTACTGAGACTATAGAAGGTAGTGTTATTAACTACACTCTTTACGAAAAGATTGGATCCGTAGGCGGTGGAGATGTCGGAAGCCAGCCTTTATACAGAATTACGGGGTTATAAAATGGCAAGAGAGACAGGTACATTCACATTCCCAGCCAATCTAGAGGTCCAGAAGGCTGCACCCTTAGACGCAAGGCTTTCTGTAGAGATCAAAAATGAACTTACCAGCTTACCCTTTCCGTATAAGGGAATGATAGTAAGTGTTACTGATGATGGGGACGACACAGGTACTTACGTACTTTCAGGGGAAGATGGCTCCGTACTTAGTAGCTGGGATTTGTTGGCCTCAACTACTGTAACTTCTCTGACTTTTTCTAATCAAATACTCACTATAACTATGAGCGACGGGACTTCTTTAACTGCGGAAATTCCCACTAGCAGTGCTCCAATTCCCTCAGCCTCCGATGGTGAGAGTCAAGCTACTGCAGAAGTAGGTGATCAGCTCGGAACTATATCATTCTCTTCTAGGAGCAGCTAATGTCTTTTAAGGTCGTAAATACAGAAATTATCACTAACCTAACTATCCAGTTTACTACAGGATCTACTACAAGTAGGATTCAAGCAGATGGCACCCCAGTACTAAAGGTATACAAATCCGGATCGCTAGTGTTCCAGTCGGACTCTCCTGGGAAAGTAGTTCTAAATCCTAATCCGGGTATATATACTCACGCCTGGACGCCAACTTCTGCAGGCCAGTATAAACTAGTCTGGTCTTTTAAAATTAATACTGTAAACTACTCGCAAGAAGAGTCTATATTTGTTCTAGAAAATGCTACCTCTTCGGGTACTCCTGCAGACGATCCTGACGTAGACCTATCCCATGTCTGCAGAGTTACCGGAACATTCTTAGACTCTGGAGGAAATTACAGAAAAGGAATTCAGGTTAGATTCTCGCCCTCCTACGACCCTCACGCTAATACCAGCCAAGGATATGTAGTAGATGACATCACAGCTATAACTGACGCTACTGGAAAGTTAGATATGTTTATTATGAGGGGAATTGAAGGGCTGCTAACTATTACAGGGGTAGGGTTATCCCGAAGGGTAACTATACCGAACCAGACTACAATCGATATATTTGAGCTGGCAAGCTTAGGTATGGATACTTTTGAAGTACAGACTCCAAAGTATTATGAAGCTCCTAGGAGGTCCTAATGCCTGATATAACATTTCATAGCATAGATTCGGAAAACCGCGTTTTAAGTTCGGCATTGGTTAAGATATACAATGTAGAAGGAACAGTACTTCACGATTACGGATCTACTAGTCTAGAAGAGGGCACTTTGACATTTACCCTTTCTGCAGGAACATACTGGGTTCGCGCATTTAAAAGTGAATATGCATTCAACAAAAGATTAAAAGTGACAGTGTCTGGATCAGATGAAGCTATTAATTTGGTGGGAACAAATACTGTAGACTATTTACCTTCGGGGGCTTCAGACGTATGTAGAGTATCTGGACTTTTATACGGGGCTTCCGGAGAGCCCATAGAGTCTGGACATGTAACCTTTATTCTATCTAAAGATTGTTATAGAGTTGGAGAATCAGGCCTTCTTACCTCTACAAATGTTAGGGGAGTTAGTGATAAATTTGGAAGAATTTCTTTTGAACTATTTAAAAATGCCGAGTATGAATGCAGAATAAAAAGCAGACAAGATAAGTCTATTATAGTGATGGTTCCTGACCTAGAAGTGTGCAAACTGTCTGATCTTATTTTTCCTATAGGATCTTCTTTTTCTTGTGAATCTACAGTATCGGGTACTAAGGATTCTGAAGTTAAGCTGCCATTCACATATGAGATATCTTTAGGTAGATCCCTTACAAGCGGTGAGTCCTTTTCGGACTTCTTCGAAATAGACGGGAATGCCTCTATCTCAGGGTCAGACATAGAGTTTAAGTCAGACTCTGTAGGGTCTTTTACTGTAAAGATATACGGTATATCCAAAGGAGTAACTTCTTTGGGCCCTGCTAAAAAACTTTTAAAAACTGTAGGGGTAACTATCAATGAGTGATGTAGTAGAGCAAAATAGGTGGATAGAGTTCCACAGAGAGTTATGCTCTAGGGTTTTATTTACCCCTTCCTGCGTAATGTACTTTACCCATTTGGCAAATAATAGAATCCATAAGTCTCTACACTCGGCGGCTTCTGACTTAGCTTCTTGCCTAAAATACGGCAAGTACTACTTCCTAGATTTAGATAAGCCTCATGAGACTCCCTTTGCCCCACCTACAAATTCCTACGATCCAGAAGAAATAATTAGTAAAATAAAAACCCCAAGATCTAGTAGAATTCCGGTAACTAAAGATGACGCAATAAGGAAAGTAATTTCATGTGCAGAAAATTTTAATACTAAAATGGGATCTCTGCAGTCTGTTTCTTTTGGGGTTCAAAGTTTGTTTAAGTACCCAGAAGAGTGCCACACAGCACTTCTTGAATACTCTAGAGTAAGGTATGATCCCACTAAGCCCCGAGAAGCTTTGGGGAGAGCTCTAAAGTGTAGAGCAGCTAAGGAGAGAGTCTTTGCCTCCCAAAAAGGACATGGAGCTACCTTTACTATACAAGATAAAGAAATCTCCTGTTTTATGAAGGGGGATGCTATATCTCCAAAACTTTTAGGTATAGAAGTAGGGGACTTGGTAAATGATGATTATAGTTTTGAAGTAACTAATATTTCTACTACCTCTTTTACTATAAAAAACTCAGGTCTTTCGTCGGTGTCCTCAATACTATCTCCTTTAGTAGAAGCCGAACTTGTGGCATCCACTTTAAGGTCTTTTGTATCTTCCTATGTTCCTATTAAAATTACTGAAATAAATAACGCCTCTGATTTTAAAGAAATACTGCAGCAGATACTAGACAGAGTTAGGGACATTGATTCTTCCCTAACTCCAAGTCTTTATAGCAATTTAGGCCTTACCTTAAAAGCTAACTCTAAATCGATACTGCCAACGATGAGACCACGAATACCTAAGTTCTCTAGAAGTCAAAGAAACTTTGCCGTTAAAACTTTAGAGCTAGCCAAGAGCCGAGGCTTTGATGTAGTAGAGTTTATGTTAAAAAACTACAGGACTAGGGACTGCTTAATAACTACAAATCAAAGATCTTTACATTCCTTGGCGTTATCTGTCGGAACGGCCCTTTCTATTTTTGTAGTAGAAACTAGGAGGACTTTATGAGTTTATTTTCTTTTGACCTATTTAATTCCAAATCCCAAGAAGAAAAAGAATTAAAGGCTGTAGTAGAGCTTCTGCAGAAGATGAATTCTGCAATCTCTAGGACTGTAGCTTTTGCAAAAACTACTCACAACCCCGAAGTAGGTTTAGAGCAGTCTATTAAAGATTCCCTGTTTCTTTTAGACTCCGAAAAGGATGAGCGAGATCTTAAATATGTTAGAGCCAGTAGCTCTTTTTATGGGAGGTCAGTTACGGGTAGACTACAAAGGCTAGAAGCTTTGGAAGCTGACTTGGACCACTTATTTAAAGAACTAGAGGAGTTTAAGAATGGATGATTTTTCCCTAATGAGGATTAGACACTCGGCCCCAATTACTTCTATCGACATTATAGATTCTACTAATAAGATAGTTAGTATACTTGGAAAAAACTTTGAGAATGTACGTAAAGTTTTATTTGGGGGCCAGGAGATAAAAGAGTTTTCAGTACTTAGTGTGCAAGAAATTCATTTTATTCTACCTCCCCCTCCTATTGATTTAAGTAGTCCCGTAAGGGTTATAGTTGAGTCCCATGACAAAATCTCGTACAATTTTACAGCAAGTTTTATAGATATCTCAGCAGAGCACTCTAAGCCTTCAAGGGGCTTTTCTAGAATTCTTCAAAAGTTTTTAAAGCTTTTACTAACTGAGAGAGGTTCTAACTTCTTTAATCCGTCGGAAGGAACTGATTTGATAAAACTCTCAGGCTCTACAAACCCTGACGTTTCTCTAGTAGATTTGAGCGTAGACGAGGCTTTCAGGCAAATTTCATCGATGCAGTCTTCAGTCACCCTACCTCCCGAAGAAATTATTACTTCAGTAAACGTAGTAAGTTCGTATTTTGATCCCAGACGTGCTAGTATAAACATTGAGTTAGAAGTTGAAACCGCAGATGGTTTAGCAAGATTTACAGAGGTTACGGTATGACCCAAGCTGAATATATTGAAAGTCTTTTAGTTGATTTATTGTCGGAGTTTGATCCTACTCTAGATCTAGATCCCGCGTCTACACTGTATACGGAAGTTATTAAGCCTATAGGGCAAGCTCTAGAAATAGACCCAATGTCTACAGATGCCGAGACCTTTATTAGAGCTAGGCTGTCTGAAGAGTACCCCAACCTAGCCCTACAGGACGGTGATGCAGTTTTAGATTTGTTAGTAAGACCTATGCAGCTTTTATTGGAGGGCTACCGTAGAGAGCTGCAAATAATGAAACGGGGTCAGAACCTATCAGACATTGGACTACTTACTCTAGAGCAAGCCGAAGATTTGGCGTCTAACTTCTTTGTTACTCGGAGGGAGGGTAACTTAGCTACTGGAGTAGTCAGAATATTTTTCTCTAATCCAACCTATGTATCTATAGGTCCAAACACAGAGTTCTCTACAACTTCAGGCCTAGTGTTTAACCCCATTGGAGTATTTCACCTTACTCCTCAAAAAATGTTAAATCAAAGATCTGGCAGATTTTATTACATAGATATCCCTATAGAAGCAGCAGAACCTGGCGAAGAATATAATGTTATAGCCGGAGCTATATCTTTAGTTTCAGGAGTAAACGGAGCAGTTAGAATAACTAATCAGTTTGACGTTTCTGGGGGAGCCCCTGGAGAGAATGCGCAGCAGTTACTAACTAGAGCAGGATTTTCTCTTACCGAAAGATCTCTAAATACTCGTAGAGGAATTAGGGCTCAGATTCTTGAACTATTTAAAGGCGTAAGGTCTTTGGAAGTTATAGGGTATGGGGACCCTGAAATGAAAAGAGATAAACTTACGGGAGCTTCCAACGGTACCTTGGTATCTTCTGGAATAGCTATGGTAGTTGGCTCTTTTGTATTTTTAATATCTATGTTTGAAGACAATGGCCCTAAAGAAAACATATTTGCAAAAGCGGGCAATAAAGTTGATCTAAACTTTTCTAAGATATTCTATAACATCGATGATAAGGTGCAATCTTTTACTATACAAGAAATGATATTTTCCTCAGAAGAAGCCCTTAAGAACCTGCCCACAGTATACATATTTAAGCTAGATAGATCTCCAGATGTACAAACTCCATCTGTATCTAATTCTACCACGTTAATACCTGGAGCTCTTCCTGGGGTATTTGCCAGCATTTATAGGAATACTGAAATACAAATAAGTACGGGACCAGATCTGATTTCAGAGGTATTAACCGACGAAGTAGCTCTTGGTGGGAAAATTGACGTGCTAGTTCAACCATCTACAGTATCTACAGTGGACGCCTCCATAGTCTCTACGAGATCTCTACTATCTGATCATGAATCTACTAATTTGTGTACTTCAGGAAGTATTCCGGCCTCCCTAGTCAATATTTGTAAGAAAAATATAGTAGCTACAAATTACCAACTAGTTACTTCTAGCGCTTCCCCTATACAGGAAGGCGCAGCCATACGGGGGCAGTCTTCTGGAGCATACGCAGTAGTTTCACATAAAAGCGGGGATGGACTTACCCTAACTTTAAGTACTTTCAATGGGATTGATTTTGAGGTAGGAGAAATTGTAAAAGAGGTACTAAACCCCACTGTTACTAGCCAAGTATCTACAGTATCGAGGGATGATCTTGAGTCTATTGGAGTTATAGAAAGATCCGCCTTACACGTACTTGGGGGTGCTGATGCAGGGGTATACCAGGTAGTTTATATAGATGGGCCCTTTGCCTACTTAAAGTCTAATCTTACTGCCTCTGAAATAAATTTATCTTGTAGATTTGTATCTAAGTCAAAAATAAATCTGTTTAATCCCACATCTAGAAAGTACCCTTTCCCCTCAGGAGAAGCAACTGGCCTACAAACAACTATAGGACTTAGTCAAGTAGAGGTTCAAGTAGACTTGAAAGAAATAGAAATAGCAGCTGGAGATACTTTAGAAATTACAGAAGGTAGCAATAAAGGAGTTTATACAATCTCAGGATTTGGATCTCAAGGAGGAAAATTTCCAATACTATCTTCTATGATGAAAGCTACAGAGTCTAACATTTCGTATATCGTATACAATGAGCGCAGCGGTCTAGAGTCTCCCATGATTAGAATTACTCCCGGAGGAGTTAGTTCGTCTAACAAACCAGTCCCATTCTCTACTCCAGTAGGCGCCATATCTTTAGAGGGCTTTAGTGGTAGCCAAACAGAATATTTTGGGGTCAATGGGTTTGTATTGCCCGATCCTGGAGATAGCTGGAAACCGGCAGCTAATACCTACGCTAAGCCCTTTAGTCTCCAAGAACTGGCCTATATGAATAGTATTGGAGGCGGAGTTACTGATTGCTACACCGAAGATTGCTCTCAGGAAGGGGAAGACTTAATATGCACACTCACCCTAGTCGCTGATGCAAACAATGTAGTAAACTTGTATGCCGAAGGGGCAGTTACTTCAGACGGAGAAAACTATCTACAGACTCTACGAGATTATTTTTCAGATCTAGTGGATAAATTTGAGCTGGGTCTCTCATTTAAATCTTTTATAGATTTATTTGGTCCTATTAATTTGGGGGCTCCCCCATCAAACACAACTCCACTAAAGCACTACGAAATTAAACTCCCTAGAGAGATGTTTGATTCGTACAATAATGTATTTGTAGCTATACCTGAGTTTAACTGGAAAACTGAATTTGCAAAAGAAACTACCTTTGAGGGAGCACTAGATAAGTTAAATAACGGTACTATGGTAGGAAACACTACTGCGCTAGCTTATGCAGAGCCCGGGGATTGTTTTACTATACCTGACGGACCCAATGCAGGATCATACAGAATAAGTAAGGTCGACACAGTAAAAGTCTACTTAGGCTCAACAGTGCTTACCTCCAACTCAAACATTACAGGCATCGACGACACAAAAGCTTACGACCTAGTCTTGGTAACCATAGAAGGTGAGTTTCCACATAAACCTGCCCATAAACTTTCAACATTTTTTGACGATGGAATTACGGTACCTAATTTACCGAGTATTCCAAATATCAATATTCAAAGTTTTGCAACGGTTACAGATTTAGTACACAATGCCGGAGATGTAGTAAGTCCTTTTGAAGTAGTGCAGAAAGCATTTACCTGGTTGTTTCAATTTTTACATGACATCGGCTTCGACGTAGATAACACTATAGACATAGACGCAGGACCTACCTTACAAAAAATAGTAGAAAAGCTATTTGTATCTTATTTTCACGGACATCAAAGCTGCCCTCAAGATATTAGACTGATGTTTCAGGATCCTTGTGAAGTAGTATTGACCGGATCTAGAACTTCTAGCTACAAAGAGTGGTACAATGAAGTACAAATTGGAGCAGACGGGACTACAGGTACGTTAGCTGCCGTTCCTTTTACTACTGTTACAGAAATTACAGTGCTACTTAAAGAAACTACATCAAGTCCTGTAGTTGAACTAACAGCCACCCTCGATCTAACTGAGCTAACTCTTAAAAATAACGTAGTAGAACTTGCCGCATATATACAACAGGAACTAGACACAGATGCTGAAAATGTAAGTGTGGCCGGGGTTTCAGCATCTAGAATTAGATTCTCTGCAATAAAGGGTGGGGCTGGCAGCTCTATGCTAGTTAGTACAAATACGTCCGGAGGATTTTTTACTAATGATACTTTGTTTGTAGAAGGCTCTTCTCAAAATAGCTCTACAAAACTAAGCACTTCGATCGCCCCACTAAACCCAACTACCGTAGTAACTACTTCTGGTGAGCAAACTTTAGAGTTTGCTGCTAAGCTTACTGAAGATGACTACATCCCTATATTTCCTCTGGAAGACTCCGGAGTAGGATCTTTAGAGAGAGACTTACTGCTAAGTAGTGAGTTTAGTGGATCTACAGTATCGACCGCTTCTTCTCTGGAAGCTACAGATAGTTGGTTTAAGTTAGGAGCCCGTAAGGGGGATCACGTTCTTCTACACGAGCAGAAGTTTATTTTAGATCCAAACTCGATAGCTCAGAACGATATGTATAGAAAAAGTGATAGAGTATTTTTAATACAGACTACTAAATCCTCTTCTACGGTAAATCTAATAGGTACACCCGATGAGCACTTTAGGTCTCCAGAATCTGAAGATAAGTCAGATTACGTAGAAGTAGGCGATGTACTATCCATAGAAGCAGGACCCAGCAAGGGAATGTACCCTATTTTAGAAGTCTTTGATTACTCATTAAAATTAGGCTCCCCAATGAAATCTAACACTCCCAGCGTGCTAGTTAAGAGTGGGGAAGGCGCATTCACGTCTGTATCAACTCCTACAACGATAAGTACCAACGTTAACAACACATTTAGCTCTGACGATATAGGTAGATTTATTACCATATACGGCTCAGCGTTTTCTGATACAGATGGGTCTTACGAAATAATTTCTGTAGCTACTGACGGCTCAGCGGTTAATGTAGACTCCCAGGGAAATTTTACACACGATGCTACATCTTTATACTGGGCAGTAACTTCTAATAATCTAGAAACTCCTGGCAGCTCAGAAGTTGAAGGCCGCACAGACACAATAGCTGGGTTCCCTTTTAGGATATACTCAGGTACTCCAAAAAGACTCCCTATAGTAGACTTGTCTTTAGACCTTACTAGACCCCAAGAAACTATGACTCTGTACTACGGTAGCTCCGGCGCCCCCAAACGAGGCAAGAAGCAGCCCTACAGAATAGTAAGGCCTTACATGAAATTAATATCAGCTACAGATATGTCTACACAAAACTACTTAGGCCTCTTCTACACTGATTGTTTATTTACTGCCATAACCCCAGATTTAGTTTCTAATATACCTACGTACACTTCTCTGGTACCAGAGATACTTTCAATAAACTCTAGAGGGTATTATCTAAGTACTACTGATGAAGATGTATCTTTCTCAGGAAAAGAGGAGTGCTTTATAATTGCAGATTCATTATGGACAGCTAGTGGAGAGGTTTCTGACACTATCCTAGAGCTTTCGGATACCGCATATCTAGTGGACCTTGGAATTGAAGCCTCTGCAGTCCAGGGATATATGGATTCCCGAGACGTTAGAGTACTGTGTGCCGACCCCCTAGTAAGAACCTTCTGCCCTTCCTATGTGTATTTTACAGTAACCACTGATTCAGCGGGAGATTCTAGAGCTGCTGCAGAAGCTATAAAAGATTTTATAGAAGGGTTAGAGCCCGAAGATGAATTAATAGTTTCTGAATTTGAAAAGTTTTTGCATAGAAATGGTATTTCTAATTACAAACACCCTATCTTTATTTTAATACTAACCCATGACATAGATCGAACTATATCTATGACTATTGATCAAGATAGGATTTCAGATGCTACTTTAAAAACTAAAGTTACTAATAGAACTACATTCTACATAACTGGTGACGCAAGAACTTCTAGCCGAACAGACGGAAGAGAGTTTATTGCAATAAAAGGTGGATTATAGAGTATGAGCAATCTAGTAATAGAGGTCAGAGACTCTACTGCGGAGATTGTTATAAAATCCTCAGTAGATCTAAGCACCATGTCAGAGTCCGAGAAGGAAGAACTTAAGCACTTCCCTTGCTCTCCGCACGTCCCGGTGTACTTGGACTACCTACAGTCTTCTCACTTTAATTCAGAGGCGTGGACTATTGTAGGGCCTACTGGGTACACGCAAGTTAGTCCCCAAAAGACTACAACTAGTTTTGTATTTAAATTTGAATTACCTGGAAAATACGTAGCAACACTAACTGCATCGTATACTGCCCCTTCGAACCAATCCCAAGCAAGCAACTGGACTGAGCAGAAAGTTTTTAAGTTTATAGTTAAAGAAAAGGCCCCTTTCTATAACCAACTACCAGATTTAGACTTCATATCTGAGCTTCTCCCTAGCGTATACTCTTTGGTTGATAACTTAAACTTTGTAAAAAGTATATGGTCTGGGGCAGGATCATTAGTAGCTCAGGAAATACTAAGCTCTGTAGAGATCGATCAATCTAAAGCAATACAGAGTTTTCCTGATTACTACCAGAAGAAGTGGATAGAGTTTCATCCACAAATCTTACTAGAGGATTTGGACTTTAAAAGTTTCTTCCTAGTAAAGCCTATGAAAGACACAAATATAGTAGTCTTTTCGGAATCAGCTGCTATAAGTCCCTCGGACTTTTCAATTTTTAGCCAGATAACGTTAAAGAATACTTTGGATTTTACAGTTAAAGACTACAACTCTTTAAATATAGTAGACCCTACCCCCAACTTAAACCAGCGGGTGTTTTCAGTATCTGAAGGCCCGGAAACAGGCTTTACCTTTAGAGTAGAGTCGGTAGAAAAAAGCAGTGTTACGATATCTCCAAAACTCCCAGCCACTTTGCTAGTAGATGACCCAGTTAAGTCTGAAGCTGCGTCGCAGCTCGGAAGTTCTGGGCTAATTGTAGTGCTTACAAACAACAGCTCTGGGGCTGAGTACCTAAGAACTCTATCCTCCGTATCCAGATCTTCTGAGAAGTTAATATTGAACGAAACAGTCCCTGCAGGAGTCTATACTGTAGAGATACATTCTGTGGTAAAGAGCTTTTCTTCTTTTGAAGATTTAGGAGTTTCTGAGGGAGATCGGCTAGTTGTAGACATTAATAGGGGAGAGGCCTCGACTGCAAGCATTCCCGTAGAGATCTATAAAGTGCTTGGAAATTCTGCAGCTATTAGAGTAGAGACTAGCTCAGGACTTTCCTTTTCAGATCCCGCAATATTTGTAATGCTAAACAACCTTAATTACTCAGGAGCATTTATTGACGAAGACTTTACCTTATCTTTTGTAGAGTTAGAGGAAGTTCTTTCAGATGGAGAGATAGTTCCTGTGCTTTCTGAAGCAGAAACTTTTTACGAGATGCTAAAGTATCCTAAAGAAGCTTTGTCTTTTGATATATTTAAAGAAACTTCTATACGCGTAGGGGAAGTCTTCAGAGGAACTATTCAGCCTAGGTATATTCTTAGGGGTAGTAAAATCCCTAAACCGGAGCACCTCAGGTCTGTGACTGAGCTTAGAAATTTTATACAACCACAGAACGAATTCATAGAAGACGGGTTTGTAAAGTCTGTAGACTCAGAAGGCTCAGTATTTATTAAGGCAAACAAGTCCGTTACTCTACTAGAAGGGGTGGACTTTACTATAGACCCTTCTTCTGATTTTATAACCCTACAAGGTTTTTCTTACGAAAATCCTCCCCCAAAGAACCTATGGTCTCCCTTAAGTCTTATAAATAATATTGACCAACTAGAGAAAAATTTTGCCAAAGCGGCAAACCTTACTTATGCGGAGTACGTGTCCCTAACCTCTACTTTAATGTACAGAAAAATACTCGAGGGATTGATGTATTCATACTGTCAAGGCCCTACTATAGAAAGTATTGAGATTGGACTACATCTACTCTTGGATATTCCTATTGTTACGGAAGAAAGTATTATTTTAGTAATTGGAGAACCTGTAGGCGAGGAAATATACTACCAGGTTTCTACCAGACGGTCTCAAGAGACTAGAAGTATTTTTCTACCCAGAAGGGACTACGTAAATCCTATTTTTAACGCAAAGGGAATAAATAGATTTACTAAAGACCTCATAGAGGTTGGGGATATAGTGCCGGCATTTACACCTTTATCCCAGTTTATAAAGTTAGAAGATAATATTGGAAACTCTGTATTACCTACAGAAATACATACATGGAAAGCTTTAGTAGATGCTTCTGTGGTTGACACTGCCTTAATTCCTAAAACAAAAAAATACTTAGACTCGATAAAGCCAGCTTACACAAAGTTTGATTTTATATTTATTTTATTCCTAGTTGATTTTGTGTACATTACTGTAGAGGCGGTGTCCCAACATCTACACTATATATTTTTAGACACTATAGGTCCTTATCAAAGCGAAAGGTCTATGGACTCCTGGGCACATGGAGCTATACTTAGGAGATTTGACTCTGCAAGCTACTCCCTTAGAACTTATTCATACGGAAGAGGGCTTCAAGTTACCCAAACTAATTTAGTAGACCCCAATGCTAACCCAGATTATCATAACCCTTTTCTGGCCTCGGATACTGAAATAGTTCGTCCTACGTTTGGTAGCTCTCCAATAGAGACTGGTGGAATGGACTCTGTAGTTGCTGGAGATTTCTTAGTTCTAACTACAGGCATTAACCAGGGAGTTTATACTATAGATATAGTGAATTCTAATGGAACATGGACAGTGTCTCCTGCTACTAATGAAAAAGATTCGGATGCAGTAGCAGATCTAGACTTTGTAGAATTCTATGTAGTTAGGCTGGACAACAATGCTTCTACAGACTCTGATGACGATTGGGAAGATTTATCTCCTTTAGATGTCCCAAGTATAGATATGAACTTTGGTAATAATACAGTGTCAGGAACAGCTGGTACCTTAACCCACTCATCTTTGGCTTCGGGACAAACATTTGAGATGCTTAATGTAAGACCAGATGATATAATAATAATCGACAGTGTAGAGCACACCATACTTTCTGTTTCTAGCTCTAGCATAACTATACAAAACCAAGATACATTTACTAACAAACAATTTGTTATTCGGAGATTTTTATGATTAAGGATACATTTCCAGCAGTAACAGGTCACGTAACCATACAGCTAAAAAAAGAAGGCGAGGTGGTTAAGACTGTTAAAGGGAAAAACATTTGGACAAACACTGGTAGGCAGTACTTAGCTGATTTAATCAGGTATTCAGATTACGCTAATAGTACTAAAGTAAGAGAAGACCGAATAGCTTATTTTGGATTGGGAATAGGCTCTCAAACTGCTTCCGTAAATATTACTTCTCTAGTAAGCCCAGTAGCTTTTGATGCACTCCAAGGATCTAACAAATTTCTTGCTCTAATAGATACTTCGGTTCAAGCAACCCAGACTACCTATACTTCAGTTACTTTTGAAAAAGAATTTGAAACTCACGAACTGGTAGATTCTGGAGGAAATCCTTATATCTTAACAGAAGTAGGGCTTTTCACTAATGGAAATCAGAATGATAATTTTACTGTTGGAATAGAAAGTATTAATGGATTTAATCAAGCTACTCCGGGATTTGCCCCGATGGCTTACAAAACTTTTGAACCAATTACTAAGACTCAAGATTATTCCTTAACAATTACATGGCAAGTGAGGTTCTCATAATGTTTAAAAAAACTGCAGATCTCTTAGGCAATACTGATTTGTCTATAGTAGGCACCCCAAAAATCTTTGGAAATGTTGCCGTCAATTCTGACCAAGAATTTCCTAATCTTAAGAATAACGGCACTTGTGAGTTTAGGGTAGAAATTAAGTCCTCAGTTTCCCCCTACCCTGTTACTACCGAGACTTTTACTTTTGACTCTAATACTCTCCTTACTATTACTCAAATTAAAAATCATCTAAACACTCTAACTTCCAATTTAGTGTTTGATTCTGCGGAAGGATGTTTAAGCGTAGAGTCTGCATTTTCTGGCCATAAAGCTTATATTAAGATTCTAACAAAAACAACTAGTAGTACTTTTGATCCCCTACCATTGATGGGGTTTTTTGCACATCCCCACCCCTCAGGTTTTTCTGAAGCTAAAGATCTACAGCCTGCTCCCGTAAAGCCTGTTACTCAAGGTAACCACCACGGAACCTTATTTGTATCTAGGAAAGAAGACCGGCTATCTTCTGCCATTAATCGATCCTTAGCTTCGGTTGCTATGAACTCGGAGCATACTCAGCTACAAATCAGCAAGCCTGTAGCTGTAGGAATTCAGATAGAGATAGACTCTTCTACGCATGCTAATAGACTTCACCTAAACTCTGCCTCTAATACTTACGATTATATCTATTTAGGGCCTAACGGAAACGATAGTGTAGATCAAGCTATAGCTGGGAGAAGAGTATTTGTTGGAGGACTATCAGAAACTTCTAACATTAGAAGAATAGAAGGGGCCTTTTTAATAAAGTCTTTAGAAAATAGAACCCTATTGTCGGACTCTCTAGACTTCATACGGGTTGGAGCTGTAGTTTCTAATAGCGCTGTTCAGCCGGGAACTACTATAATATCTGCTCCACAGTTTGATTCTGTCGGAGAAGTAGTCGGCGGTACAGGACTCTCTGCGTCTAGCTCTATATATTCAGATTATGGGAGTGTTCTAGGTAATGACATTGCTGTGTATTCTTCTACAGATGTAGATGCATTTACTAAGTCTACTATTAAGACAAGTACTAGTATACCAAACGCTGAGGTTGGATTCAAAGTTGTTGTATCCGGAAGTAACCCAGCCGACTATTCTAATGATGGTAATTATAGAATTACTAAAGTAATATCGGATAAAGAAATAGAAGTAGTTCCTCTAAGTTCTGATGAACCTAAAATACTTAACGATCAACCTGATGGCAGCTATTCCCCAACGATTACTATATCTACTGGAGGGGAGTTTATCCACCACGCTATTCTACTATTCTCCCCAGACCTAGTATTCCCAGCTTCCGGGAAAATAGTTCTTGCTCTATATGTAGAGTCTTCTTTAGAAGACAATTCTGCCTCTTATCAGCAAGAAGCCTTAGCAGCTAGATCTCTTATTGTGGAAAACTACAACAGTAATCTCAACGCTGCGTTTAAAGGAGACAACCCTTCGAAAGATTCAGGATATTACATTAATCCCGAAGAAAGAGGTATTGAGATAGTATCAGAGTCTCCTCAGGTAGGGACTGTTAATACGGCGGCCACAGGTCCTTTAACTGGATCTATAACCTCCGATTGGGTACTTACGGCAGCCTCTGGAGAATTTTTCTACTCAGACTCTCTAGGAGTTTTGTTCAAAGTAGGTAACTACTGGGCGAGAGCAACCTCCCTAATCGACTATAAGAACATTCAACTAGTTCCCTTCAGAAAGAGCCAGACAATAACTACAGGAGCTGTTACTTACTATACATACTCGGAGCAGAACGGATCCATATCTTTCCCAGCCAGCGTGGTAAATTACTCCCCTACAAGGGCTATATCCAAGGCAGGGGGATTTACTTTTATAGATGAAATGGCTGCGAACACTGATTCATACGCAGACAACGGGTTCCTCCATTTAGTGCAGATTACGGAGACTACTGCAGGAGCCTCCTTACTTAATAAGACCGCAGATCTAGCTACAGCATCTTCGCAAATAACTCTGGACTTCGACGCAGAAGAAGCGGGATCTCTAAGGTTTAGAGAGTCGGGGAGCACGTTCGTCTGTATAACAAATGGCCTATCTCCTGGGTGGTACTTTATCGAGAGTTGGGTTTCAAGTACCCAAGTAAAACTAGAACACGCAGACGGGAGCGGTCTTTTAAGCGCTAAGGCTAACGAAACAGCCTCAGTAACATTTTACGCCCCAGTCTTTGGGACTCAGAGAAATGTCCTTACTAGGGGAGACGGATCTGATAATTGGGTAGAAGCCTCTGCAGTAGTAAGAGGGGTACTCTCTAAAAGAAATGAGTCCGCTGCACTAGTTGTGGACTGGGACGGAGTTGGTAGAGGTATTTACGGATATGTAAATGACCGACTCGAACAGGGAGGCGCTGCTAATACTCTTACGGGAGGCAGTACCGGACCATTTATTGAGGCACACATAAACCCTCCTGCGGATGGGATATACGTAAAACTAAATACGTTTAGCCACGCATCAACTAAGGAAACATCCGGTGGATACGGACTAAAAATACAGAGCGAGTCTAACTATTCTAGTCTAGTAAATAGCCCTACATTCCGAGGAGCCACTACTACTGAGCCCAGAGCTTCAGTACTTCTAAAGAACGAGGGGAATGATTCGTCGATAATAGCCATGAAAGGCAGAGAGTCTGCCTCCAAATTATGGTCTTTATCTATAGTAGATATATACCATGACCCGTCATCACTTCACGACACTTCCTACGATAACATAGCCGAGCACTACGGATACGGAGGGGCTCTTAGCGTAAGAGGCTCCTGGTTCAGTAGAGACACTTCCCAAATATACTTAGCGGGAGTGGAAAGCGCGATTGGTACTAACCTTATACTACCCCAGAGTGGACGTACTTCGGATAAGCCTAGATTAGGTTTGACTAGTACTTCTATTATAAGCTCAACTACTGGTCTAGTTTTGGCCAATGGTCCTTTAAATCATGGGGACTTTTCTAAGATTAACGCTCCACACGATTCATCAGTAGAGATGGAAATTCAATATTCTGAGCTAGGTCAGGTGTATAAATGCCCTGGACAAAAAGTAACATTTACTTTCTCCTCTGGAGGCCCAGTTTCCGGCATGGTTCTGGCGGCTAAAGCTGACCGAGTAAGCTCCACTGTATACAAGGTATACTTAGCAACTGACATAGATGAGGTTGATCTTCAAGGCACTGGTACTCTAACTAAAGTAGAGGTAGAGGTGGCCACTAGATTTAGAACAAACTCAGATATCGAAGGCCATTCCTACGTAGGAATTCCGGATAGTATTGTCAGCGTTAGTCCGTCAGATAAGTTGGGACTGCTGCAGGGGTCTCTCACTGATGCCGACCAACTTTCATCGTACTACTTAAGAGCTCCCACTTACGACGCAGATGACAATGACCTCATAGGAGTCATGCCCCGAAGTCTACAGTATCGTTTTGATACACTAACTTCCTCTAATGCCTTGTACACCAGCGGATCAGGATTGCCTACATCAGGTACCGCAGCCGCAGTAGTAATCACTACTAGCGACGGAGAGGGCGGTTTGGTAGTTAACTCCCAGAGAGAAGGCTATACGCAAAAAGCCTGGATAGACGGATTTTGGAACCAGCAGAGAAGTTCCTACTCCTACTTCTTTGGGGATTTTTCTCCCTCGGATTCAGTAATTTGGCCCAGAACCTCAAACAATCATACCTTTACCTCAGGGTTCCCGAGTTCTATTGCCCTGTTTAGGCACTACGAAGATAGCTGTCAAATAAGAGATCGTTCAATCTTAAATGATCCTTTAGTAGATAACTTTCATATAAGATTTCCCACAGTCTACACTAGCACTACTATGCCAGATCTACAAACTGGAGAAAAAGCGTATATTAAGATATTTTACGCGAGAAGATTTGCCAGCCTTATAGTCTACCCCGTAGTATCTCGAAATGCATCCAACCCGGATCTCTCTTTAGTATACCAAATATGTAAAACCTCTATAGCCGTACCAGATACTGCAAAATATGCTTTTAAGTTTGAAGCAGTAGCTGGACTATGCCCGGATGGTCCCAGTAGTACTGATATAAAGGTTACCCCGGTACTTTTAATTACTAGAAGTAATGTTAACGGAACCACCCATCCCAGCGTAGAATTAGCTCGAGGATCTACAACTGTACTAACAAGCCACTTTGACACTATATCTGAAACTTTCTACGGATCGGGCACCCAAGTCAGCTTAAAGCCTGACCAGCAATTGGAGTGTGCTCTAGAAGTTGAGCATTATGGCTGGACAGGAAATTCGAGTCAGGACATCGCATTAAATCAAATACTATTGCATAAGATGTCACTAAAAGAAGTCTCTGTCCCAGTTAGGATTAATAACTTAGAAGTTACCGGTAACGTAATAGCTAGTAACTTTACTAGATCCGTTTGGAAGGAAGGGTGCCAGACTGTATCCCCCGCACATGTAGACCTATACACTGAAGAAAGTCTAGCATGGACTGACGGGAACCCGTTTGATGGTGGGGGAACAATGTACAACAAGTCTAACCGGCTAGGGGCAGGGGTTGGTCTATTGCAAGATGTAACCGGGAACTGGTGGAGACCCACTTACTCAAGAGAATACTTTTTTAGCAAAAGCCTGCACGCCGCTACAATTAACTTATTCCATCCATTTTATGACCCACTATGGTACTTATTCCAGGCAAACAGGATAGATCAATACCTAGCAAACCCGAGTAATCTTCCTGGGACTATAAACGAGCTTGTAAGTTGGGCTGGGGGATCTGGTACCCTGGCCAGCGACAAGTATGTACTTCCGGGGCCTACAGGATTTAGTATACCACTAGATCCTCCTCACGGGTCAGTACTTACTTCTATGGATTGGAATTTACATTTTATGGGGGCTAAGAAAAGATATTCTACTGGAGAAGATGCCGCTCCTTGGGGAGCTTTCTGGTCTAGACAGCCAGCAGACAGCGCAGATTGGTCAGATGAAATTTCCTTTGACAGTAGTATAGAGGCTAATTCGGACCCGTACTCTATACTCAGGTGGAATCGGGTTGCTGGGGCAAGAGTCAGTTTGTATCGCATTAATGTACTGTCTAGCACTCCAGGAACTCTTGAGCACAACACGGTAGAAGATGCCCACGGACAAGGAAATAATTTGTTAAATGGCCCCGAATTAATACATACAGCTATAGTGCACCTAAAGGGTAATCCTATCTCATCTGCGACGGATATGCTCTCTAATGGAAGAAACGTAGTGGGCTCTGCAAAGTTTTACAACTCGGTATCTGGGGGAGCTAGCGATAGTAAAGAATTTTCTGAGCATCCCGATAATTCAGATCTGGTAGTCGGAGGCTTAGGCGATGACATGAACGCACATCAGGCTTCTCAAGCCAATAGATACTATGTAGATAAAAACCACTATGCGTACTATGCTACTATTACTTTCTATGGAGGCTGCAGAAGATCACTCACCGCCTCTACGGTAGGATGGAACCACCATACAGGTATGGATTCCAGTGATGCACAAGACTACGCTGATTGGGATTCAAACGCTACGTATGGGAACTCCACTGCAACAAATACTCCCAATTTAGTAGCTAAGTTTATGTGGCCGTATGCAGAAATGCCTGCGGGAGCCTTGGACAGGTCTATTCATGGGCTTTCAGCAAGTCAGATTATTCATGGAGGGTGGAAAGGTTTTCGGGTAGATCACCCGACTGCTACCTCTAGCCCTAACCCTAAAGTACACTTCCGAGGCTTTAAGCTAAACTGGAAAACTAATAAAGTATAAGCTAAAAAAAAGGAGCTACTAATAATAGCTCCTTTTCGTCTGGGCTCTACACTGTAGAGTTAGTCTTCAAATACGTCTGAGAGTCCGCTAATTTCATCTTCGGTTTCACTAGAGTAAAACCACACGCAGAACTTTTCGATAAGAGAAAGTTTCTTGTCTAACTTTTCTAAGGACGCTTTCATGTCTTCTGATTCAATAGTAAGACCCGCAAGTAGGGCCTGGTTACTGACTACTTGGTCTTTAACATCAGCCAAGCCAAACTCTTCAATGAGCTGCTTTCCGTCTACTTGAAACACGGCTGCCTGAGGCTCTCCATCTACTACTGGTTGACGCTTCTTACGAGTAGCTGGCTTACGCTTCTTAACATTACCTTCTGCTGTAAGATTATTAGGATCTAGATCCTTGGCTTCAACTTTTTCCACTACAGGCTCAGTAGTTTTCTTACTACGTCGCTTTCGCTTGGTAGGCTGTCTCTTTGGAGGCTCTTCTTTAGTCTCTGAAGCACTAGGGGCTTCTTCAGGACTTTTAGCTTTAGCTGGTTGACGTTTCTTACCTGAACTAAGGTCTGAGATAATTTCATCAATTTTATCAGAATCCCAAGAACGGCAGTCTTCGAAAGTGCCTTCTAGTTTTTCTAACAATTGATCCTCAGTCCACCTTAGGGACTTAGCAAGTTCAATCTTTTCTAATAAACCTGATTTAATAGCTATCAGGCGAAGCTTACTTCGGTTTTCATCATTACTCATGATGGCATACTCCTTTTCATTAGTGAGTTTTTTAGGGTTAGGTTTTGAAAGTATCGAGTGAGGCCCAAGCATCATAACTATTTCCTCTCGGGCTTCAACTACTCCGGGCTCAGTCTCGGACCACTTAGCACAGCCAAGACGTTCTATGATCATGTCGGCAGTTGCTGCAGGACATTTGTTTAATTCTGTACAGCTCAAACACCATGTCATATTAAATGGTCTTTAAATAAAAGCCAACATCTAGAGACAACTATGTCTGGGCACCCGTGGCTTGTACACTTGCCGGGACAATCTGGTAGCTGACTCTTCAGCCGTCTAATATATTTCTGTATGTGTTTTTCCATAGCCTGCTTTTCTTCAGCTAAAGTATTAACTTTAGGTTGGCTTCCTTCGGCTAAGGCATCCATTGCTTTTTCTGGGTCCATAGTTTTGGGTATCTCAATCCCAATAGACCGTGCTAGAGATTGTAGTTCGGTACTATTAAGATCATTCACCATCCACCCCATAGGCACTTGGATCAACTTGTGTCAAGCTAACTCTTAAGAAGGTTTCTTCAGAATGAACCTTAACCATAGTTACTCCAAAGAATAAGGAGTCGTCTATGGACAATACTTCGCTTAGAGCATCTTCTACTAACTTACGACGGTTAGCTATATCGTTTTTCTTATAACGGGTTTTTGACCCATTTTTCTTCCCATAAGTTTTGTTTATAAGAGGCATTCCAATCTCTACATACAGATCGTAAATATCTCCGTCTAAGTGGGCTGACGAAAATAGAGCAGCAGGTACTGCTTTATTTTCATGGACGTAATTCTTAAACTTCTTTTTGAAGTCCTTTGCATCCTTAGTCCAAGCCATTCCTGCGGGTTTGCCTCTTATAACTCGTATTATTCTAATCTTATTTTCAGAAGGTGGAATAAAATCTACCTTCATCTTAAAAATTCTAAAAGCTTCTTCTGGTAACATTAGTACTCCTTCTACTTTGTTCAAATGAAATTCTCTTACCCTCTAATGCTCTAGACAAGAACTTCACGTCCCTACTAGCAGCATCTGCAATAGCTTGTATTCTATCGTAAAGCTCTTCAGCTTTAATGTAGTTTCTATTTGCATCTATGTACCGGAAGTCGCAGATAGTATCATCTTCCTTGGCCTGCACAGTACCTTGTTTAGTTTTTCTAACTCTAGCTCTAGTGAACTTGAGCTGCTCTTCCGCATTCTTTTTAGCTGCTTTATATTTTATCGCAAGGTTATTTATAAAATCAGCGTAGGTGGTCATCAGCCCCATATACTCTACGAGTTCACTCGTGCTACACTCTTTAATGTCTGAAGGAAGCCTGCCATCGAAGTAAGTGTTTTTATCTATACGAGGTCTATGTGGAGGAGAAATACCGAGACCAACTAGCTCAGCATCTACCTCTGCGGATATAGTTTGGTACTCTTCCAAACCGTCGTCTAAGGAAAGAACGTGTGTAACTTTCTTCCCAGTTGTGGATGGCTGGCGCTTACTCATACTATCACCTTATTAATTTTCTTTGCTAGATTTTGGCTACATACATGAGCATATCTACAGTCAGCACATTCTGACTTAGCAGAGTCAGCTATGGGAGGTTTTCCTTCGATTAAGCCTTTTTCTACAAACTGAAGTTTAGTGCGCTTCCAGTTATTGTAGACCTTGGGATCATAAGGAAGAACAAACTGTTTCATAGGGTGCGGCCACTTTTTACTTACGTACAAAAACACGACAAATGGAGCATCTAGAGCCGTAGCGTAAATGCCCATAGCTTGGGTCATATGGGCTTTTTTAGGTTTGGTAAGATTCTCAAATTCCGAGCCCATACTTTTAATTTCTAATACAGCCCTGTAGTCATCATTGTCAAAGAGTCCATCAGCTGAACTTCCGAATACAAATGCTTCCGGCAAATCTACCTTGACTTCTTCCTCAAAATCTCCAGGATGGTACGCTCTCGATAGTGTAGACTGTACATAATCGTGAATAGCATGCCCTATCTTAAAGGTAATATGTGTCCCAATAGGAAAGCTATCGATAGGGGCTTCTTCCGCTACTACATCGTAGTAGAGTCTTGTTCTGCAGTAGTGAGCTGCAGAAGCGTGGATGGTTCCCACGCTTCGAGGATAATGGGTTTTTACGCCAGTACCGTTACAGCTTTTGCAAGCTGATTTCTTAAACCCTGCATCTTGTAATTTCTCGTAGTCCTCTGCAGTTAGTCCTACTCTGGTTGCTTCTTTTTCCGCTCGGGTGTAAAAAGCATTTTTAACATCTATCATAGCTAATGTAGACTCTATCTCAATATCACTAGCATGTTCTAGATCTTCAATTGTCTTTATCATACGTACTCCATAAAGTTAAAAGGTGGTCCATCCATTCCGAAGGCACTACAGAAAACTCCTGCCTAGTGCCATCTCTGTCCAGTTCAATGACGAATACTGGTATCTTACTTAACTCGGTCTGACTAGAAAGTTTTTCTAGCTCGGACAGTTTTAGTCCGTAAGATTTATTCTTAGTAGTCTTACACTCAAACCGAGCTACTTGGTTCTTTAGATCTGCTTTTTCCAGCTCTGTTTGGCCAGACGCAATTGTTTGTCTGGCCCTAAATTTCTTAGCCGCTCTTTTTTCATGCTTATCAGCAATCTTGCGGGTTGTTCTATGTTTAGACCGGGATTTCTTAGGAGAAGAGTAGAGATCTGAGTTTCTAAACTCAGACCCACACTCTAGACATAATTTTTTACGAACTCCCCAGTCTTTCAGTTTTCCTGAACAATCGGGGCACTTCATTTATAGTTACACCTAATACCAGCTTCCACTAATACCTTATCACGGATTTCTTCCAAAAGTTCCGCATCTTTTCTTAGAGCTTTGGAAGCAGAGGCTAGCCCTTGCCACTTACTTTCTCCATAGTTAAACCAAGCTCCCCCTTTCTTAACTACGCCGTAACGTACCCCCATCTCAATTACATGTGCTGGGTAGTTTATACCGCAGCGAGCTAGTTCGTACTCGTAAGCTCCTTCAGCTCCTTCAAATCCGCCAGCTTTCTGCTTGGTAATCTTCCAGCGGACGTCTTTAAGACCGTCTTTAGGCTTGGAGGATTTTAGGAATACAGAAACCCAGCGAGCATGCCTTAAGGCAAACCCGCCAGACTCATTCAGTTCTGGAGAGTACTTGTTAGCTCTGT